>Ga0209755_10000694_pt1 | contig 58988 bp, 40 predicted proteins | sample TergutCo191P1_FD_187301 | JGI IMG/M metagenome (GOLD analysis project Ga0209755, IMG submission 187301) | Cornitermes sp. P1 segment gut microbial communities from Petit-Saut dam, French Guiana - Co191P1 (SPAdes) (version 2) | ecosystem: Host-associated > Arthropoda: Insects > Digestive system...
ACAAGGGCTTTCAGCCCATTTGGGAGAGATTGCTATTACTAGAACTTCTCCGACAGAGGCATAAAAGATGCTTCACAAGGGTCTTCGACCTGTTTGACGTTGAATGCGAATTCAAGTAGAACCCGACAGAGCAGTTGAAAACTGTTGATAAGGGCTTTCAGCTTCTTTGTTGGCATATTACTAGTAATAGCAATTTCCGACAAGAGGGTTGAAAACCCTTGACAAAAAAATTATTTTGTTGTAGCATAGATAAATGGAAACAAAGAAGTGTCAATGAGAATGATGAGGGCTGAAACTAGGTTTTAGCATGGTCATTCTCTGAGGACACTTTTTTTGTTTGTGATTTAAATTGATTGTTAGTTGGTGTTAAACTTGCAAAAACCGACAAAAAAAGGAAAAACTTATGAAAAATATTTCTGACAAATTGAATGAAGAATGCGCTGTTTTTGGAGTTAGCGTTTCAACTAATGAGGCGACGGGTCTTGTCTATAATGGGCTATTATCGTTGCAACATCGCGGACAAGAGGGTGCTGGAATTGCAGTGGTCTCAGAATATAAAAATATTGTCTGCAAAAAAGACATGGGGCTTGTCAACGAAGTTTTCTCTGGAGGAAAGCTTGAGAAATTGCCAAAAAGCAATGTCGCAATTGGCTACACTCGCTATTCAACGAATGGGTCAAGTTCAAGCGTTAACATCGCTCCGTTTGTCACGGAGTTTTTGACCGGAAGAATCGCGGTCACCAATAACGGAAGTTTGACGAATGCAAAGCAATTAAAAGAAGAATTGAAAAGCTATGGAGTTCAATTCAATGCTAGTTGTGACAGTGAAGTTATTTCAAAACTTTTTGCATTTCATATTGTTAAACAAAAAGATTTGATGAAAGGGGTTTTGAAAGCGGCGGACTTGTTGCAAGGTGCATTCTCTTTGATTATTATGGTTGGAGATGAGAAGTTGATTGCAATTCGCGACAAACATGGGTTTCGTCCTCTTTGCATTGGAAAAAGCGAATTTGGAATGGCAGTTGCGTCCGAGAGTTGCGCTCTTTCGACAACAGGGTTTGATTTTCTTTTTGACGTTGCACCCGGGGATGTTGTTGTTATTGAAAAGGGTGAAATAATCCACCAAATGAACCGTGGTGAGCTTATTGAAAAACTTCGTCTCGACAAAGGCCAAAAATGTCGTGCGCCACTAGGGTTGTGTATTTTTGAATATGTTTATTTTGCTCGTCCAGACAGCGTTATTGAAGGACTCTCGGTTTATGAATCGCGTGTCAACATGGGGAAAGTTTTGGCGAAAGAACATCCAGTTGATGCTGACGTTGTTTGCGGGGTTCCAGATTCTGGACTAGAAGCGGCAATTGGATTTTCGCAAGGAAGTGGAATTCCATTGGCGTCTGGTTTTGTTAAAAATCGTTATATTGGAAGAAGTTTTATTTATCCAACTCAAGGTGAGCGAGACACAGCGGTTCGCTTGAAATTAAATCCACTCAAAGAAAGTGTTTCGGGAAAAAGAGTTGTTTTGGTTGATGATAGCATTGTTCGCGGAACAACAATTGCAAAAATTGTTTCTGGAATCAGAAAAGCGGGAGCAAAAGAAGTCCATTTGAGAATATCATCCCCACCGTTTTGTTTTAATTGCAACTATGGAACAGATATTGAAAGTGAAGATAAACTGATTGCGAACCAAATGACAATTCCAGAAATTGCCCAAAAAGTCGGAGCTGATTCCTTGGGCTACATCAGCATTGATGGACTAAGAGAAGCTTGTCAAAAGTGCAAGTTGAAAATGTGTAGTGTTTGTTTTGAAGGGAATCAAGGTAGAGTGAAGAGCTAAACAAAGTGAAAAACTTAGGGGAGTTATTTCTTCGTTCTAAAATTAAAAAACCATGCTAAAACTCAAAAATATTTCAAAAACCTATTCCACTTTAAGTGGAGCGAGTGTCAAGGCACTTGATGGGGTTTCGACTTCTTTTAAAGATACGGGGCTGGTTTTTGTTTGTGGGAAAAGCGGAAGTGGAAAGACGACGTTGATTAATATTTTGAGCGGAATGGACATTTGTGATGATTATGCTAAAGAAGAAAGCGAATTCATGATTCTCGACAGAGAGTTTTCCTTGATGTCAAACAGTGACCTTGATGCATATCGCAACTCTTATGTTGGCTATGTTTTTCAAGATTTTGGACTAATGAATGAATTGGATGTCGCGGAAAATGTTGCACTTTCAAAAACGCTACAAAATGAAAGCGTGATTAATGATGAAGTCGAAGAAGTTTTGAAAAAGGTTGGACTTAATGAGCATGGAAAAAGAAAGGTCTATGAATTGAGTGGAGGACAAAAACAACGCGTTTCAGTTGCAAGAGCCCTCATTAAAAATCCTAAAATTTTATTTGCGGATGAACCAACGGGTAATCTCGACAGCGAAACATCAAAACAAATATTTGAACTATTCAAAGAATTGTCGAAAACGATGCTTGTCATTGTTGTGACCCATGACATTGAAAGTGCATGGATTTTCGGAGACAGAATAATTTCCCTTGAATACGGAAAAGTTGTTGCTGACAAGAAAAAGAGACAAGAAATCGATTTCGATGAAATAAAAAAGGATTATCTCAAAAAGATTAATGAGCATTTTGAGGACGAAGTTTTGGAAGAGATTTCAGCGGAAACGGAATATACTCCTCAAAAATTCGTCAAAAAAAAGAGTAAAATGCCACTTGGTGTTGCTCTTAGATTGTGTCTTTCTTCAATCAAGGCTCGCAAAGTCAGATTTATTTTCACAATACTTCTAACGACACTTGCCCTCACAGTTTTTATCTTGGCGGATTTTATGAATCGATATGATTATGAAAGTGCAGTTCTTTCGACGATGAACAGGCATGGAATCAACACTTTAATTCTGACAGGAAGAGGTTATGCAACGAATGCAAACACAGGGGAAGTGAGCATGATTTCAATTCCGCTCCACAGCTACATGGTTGACTATCTTCTTGACGAAATTGACAACCCGACGTTTCTTGCAATGCCCATTGCTGGAATGAATATTCCGTTGTATGGTGGGGGGGTGGGAAGTGTTTGGCGCACCCCAATAAACAGCGTTATTCCAATGCATTCGGAACTTAATGACGAAAATTTGACGGACTTTTTTGGTGCGACGTTGTTGAGTGGCGAGTTTCCCCGATTTCAAAACGAAAGAATTTTGGAAGTCTTGCTCTCTGACTACATGGCGGACAATTTCTTTCGAAATGGCGGAGCGTCTTTTCACAACAGAAGACTAGCTCCATTGAGTAGTTTCGTTCCCGAAGGAGACACTCTTTCTTTGTTGGAAGAGATGAGGCTTCAAGAAGAATTCAATAAAAACTTGATTGGAGCGAATTTCGTGTTTTTTGGAATTGAGTTTCGTATTTCGGGAATTTTTTCAACAGACTTCAGAGATGTTCACGATGATGAGGACGGAAGAAAAAGGTTTAACTCCATGAATGTGTGGTCACATCTTTTAACTATTCGCTGTTGTCATTTTTATTTCATGCGTCAAAATTTTTCGCAATCAGGCGTTGTGTTTGCCACTATTTCTGGAAGCAGGAGAGAGGATTTGCAGGCGATTAGAGCAGTCTATGACAACCAAATGCTGGCGCTAACATTCATGGGAGCGGAACTTTGGGGAATGCAAATGGTGTTTGGGCTAATTGGAACGCTTCTGCAATGGGGCTCATTGGTTTTGTTCTTTTTTGCGATGTTGCTGGTTTTTAATTTTATTTCTTCGTCTGTGACCAGCAAGCAAAGCGATATTGGCATACTCCGAACAATGGGCGCGAAAAATCGGGACACGGCAAAAGTCTTTGCCTTTGAGGGAGGGATAATAACAGTTCTGTCCGTGGTTTTTGCAACTCTTCTCGCGCTTTTAGGAATTCCGCTTTTGAACATTGCATTGAGCGCGGAGTTTGTGACAAGGTTGAATGTTTTGACTTTTCAACCCCTTTCAGTCTTGTTCGGTGCGCTTGCAACGATTGCGACGGTAGCACTCGCGCTAACCATATCACTTTGGAGAATTTCAAGAATGAAAGCGATTGATGCGTCAAAGAGACGAAACTAGTTTTAAAGATGTTGACAAGGGTCTTCGACCCCTCTGTCGAGGAATTTCTTGTAAAAGTAATTTCTCACAAAAGTATCGAAGATACTTGACAAGGGCTTTCAGCCCTTCTGTGAGAGATTGTTTTTACTAAAAATTCTCCGACAAGAGCATCGAAAACCCTTGTCAAGCACCTTCGATGCCTTTGTTGAGATTGTTCCATGTAGTAGCAGTTTCCAACAAAACTGTTGAAAACTGTTGACAAGGGTCTTTGACCCGTTTGACGCTGAACGCGAATACGAGTAAAATCCGACAGAACAGTTGAAAACTGTTGACAAGTGTCTTTGATGTCTTTATTGAGGTTGTTTCATGTAATAGCACTTTCCGTCAAAGGGGTCGAAAACCCTTGACAATTGTGGTTGCAAAAAATCTCTTTGTCAAAAAATCAAAATTTTTTGTTGAAAACTTACAAAAAATCTCTTGACAAAAAAAAAGTTTTGTGGTATTATTAAACACATGAAAATTGAGTGTCTACTTGTTATGGTGAGCGCGAACTTAGTCGTTGCATACCTAGGCTAGTGGACACCTTTTTTTTTGCTCATATTGCGAGAAAAGCATGGGATTAGCACCAAAAAACATATTTTGAGATTCGAGTATGCATGAGAAATGCAGTCAGTCATTGCAAAATGTATTTTTGGGATTGCTCCGCACCTTTTTTGAATGTGAGAAAACTGGAGGAACAATTAAACATATGAAAGACGCATTTTTGGTTTTAGCAAACGGAAGAGTGTTCAAAGGGAAGTCCTTTGGGCATGATGGTGAAGTTTTGGGAGAAATTGTTTTCACAACAGCGATGACAGGCGCTGTTGAAACCTTGACGGACCCGAGTTATTTTGGGCAAATTGTCACAATGACTTTCCCTCTTGTTGGCGGGGCTGGAGTCAACGAAGAAGATTTTGAGAGTGGAAAATCTTGGGCAAAGGGAGTTGTCATCAAACATCCTTGCAAAAATCCTTCAAACTTTAGAAGTCAAGGTGACATTGAAGCAATGCTCAAAAAGCACAAAGTCACTGGTATTTGTGATTTTGATGTGAGAGCGCTTTCGAAAATTATTCGCGATGAAGGTGTTATGGGCGCAAAAATAATGTTCAGCGAACCAACTAAAGTCGATGTTGAAGATGCGAGGCAATTTGTCATCAAAGGAGCAACAGAAGCAGTTTCAATGCAAGACGCACTTCGTGTGGAATGCCAAAACAAAAACTTGAAAAAAGTTGCACTAATCGACTTTGGAACAAAACGCGCAGTTGAAAAGGCTCTCATTGAAAGAGGATGCTTTGTCAAGAAGTTTCCATTCAATGCGACTGCGGAAGAGATTTTAGAGTTTGCTCCCGATGGTATTTTGCTTTCCCCCGGGCCGGGAGAACCAAATGATAAAACAAACGAGTCAGTTGTGAAAATGATTAAAAAACTTGTCAAATCGAATGTTCCTATTTTTGGAATTTGCATGGGGCACTTGTTGCTTGCTCTTGCAAACGGATTAAAAACAAGAAAATTAAAATCTGGACATCGCTCAACAAATCAACCAATCAAAGAACTTTCAACTGGCAAAGTTTTTATAACAAGTCAAAACCACGGCTATGAAGTCATCGCGTCGAATTGCTCAATGGTCAACGTTAACGACAACTCATGCGAAGGAATTGACTATGGAAAGTCATTCTCAGTCCAATTCCATCCCGAAGCTCACGGAGGACCAAAAGACACAATGTTCCTCTTTGACAGATTCGTTGAAAGAATGGGAAAATAACTAGGCAAAAACATGACAAAAGAGTTTTAAAACTTTATTAGTAGCGATTTTGGCGGTGATATTTACAGTGCCGATGATGGGTTGCGGACTTTTGAATATTAGTAAAAGAGGTGAGGGTATATGGTGAATATTTGATTTATTACAGACTAAATCGCAATGAAATATATTGCTTGAAGAAAGGTCTAGAGCAATAAGCAGTGAAGGGGTTTTAAGGTTGCACGCTGAGATTGACGAGTGAAGAGTGGTGGGGAGAATTATGTTGTGCTTAATAATGTAAGCAAAATAGATCAATATTCTTTCTTAGCAAACGATACAACAACAACACTTATGGGCACAAATACAATGCTTTTGCGGATGGAACTCCTTATGCAGTTCAAAGAGACAGGAGTAACGAGAGGCATGATGTTTTTCAATATGATTATTCTAGATTCTTAGTGGAGTTGAACGAGCATAATGAAGCAGAACTCTCCATTTATCGCCTAGACGCAACTCCACAGTCTTACACAAACTTTAACTCTAACCAAGCGTTCACTTCTAACCCACAATCCCCATGGTTCAACCGAATTCAAAGCCCTTACATACACAGCATAATCGTCTTTGATGTTGATGAAAGTTAAAAGTATCATGAATATATGTATAATCACCTTGCGATAATGCTTGTCATGATTTCCTATGATTATCTTCATCATTTTGGACAAGTTACTAAGTTTAATTTTACTGGACACTCAACCGGTGGAGCAATTGCCGTGATGTTTGCGAATCGCTTTCCGTTGAATGTTGGTGAGGTTTTTGCTGTTGATGCTTCATTAATGGGGACATCGCTTGAGGGAATTTTTGAATTATGTCCATATTCCAGAATGAACAAGGGAGATAAGATATAGGGATTTTTATGAGGCGACTGGATTTAGAAGCATGACAATTCCACAGAGCGTGGAGAGAGTTGTTGACGGAGCTTTTCGTCGATATATCGTCTGGGTTCAAATGCAATATGGTAGCATTAATGGTTCAAGAGAGAAGACGACACTCTAAAGATTTCCAGATTAAAATATGAAAAAAATATGTCAGTTTCATGATATATAAACAAGTAGACAAACAACCTTGAAAACAAAATGCAACTATGATACGAAATTGTTTTCACAAGATGACTATGACAGAAGCGTCATGGACGCAAAGGAGCATTAAAATTATGCCACATGATAAGAAGATTAAAAAAGTAATGGTTATTGGGTCGGGTCCAATTGTTATTGGACAAGCGGCTGAATTTGACTATGCGGGCACTCAAGCGTGTCGAGTTCTCAAGCAAAATGGTATTGAAATCGTTTTGATAAACTCAAACCCTGCGACCATCATGACGGACAAAAACATTGCGGACAAGATTTATATTGAGCCGTTAACTTTGGAGACCGTTAAAAGAATTGCGATGAAAGAAAAACCAGATGGTATTCTTTCTGGTTTGGGAGGTCAAACCGGACTAACTCTTTCAATGCAACTAGCGAAGAGTGGCTTTTTGAAAGAGCATGGTATTCGCTTGTTGGGGTCTCTTCCAGAGACTATTGACAGAGCGGAGGACAGGCAAATTTTCAAGGACTTGATGGAAAAAATCGAGCAACCTTGCGTTCCGTCTGTCACAGTTACGACTGTTGAAGAAGCGGTGAAGTTTGCGAAAGAGAGAGGCTATCCAGTTGTCGTGCGTCCAGCATTCACCATGGGTGGAGCAGGCGGTGGGTTCGCTTTCAACGAAGATGAACTCAAGAACATTTGCTCGGGAGGAATTGCAATGTCTCCAATCGGGCAGTGTCTTATTGAAATGTCGATTGCAGGTTGGAAAGAAATCGAGTTTGAGGTTATTCGCGACAAAATGGGCAACAAAATTATTGTTTGTTCAATGGAGAACGTTGACCCTGTTGGGATTCACACGGGCGATAGCATTGTTGTTGCACCATGCTTAACGCTTGGTGATAAAGAGTTTCAAATGCTTCGAAGTGCATCATTGAACATTGTTGAAGCTCTTGGAGTTGAGGGCGGGTGTAATGTCCAGCTTGCACTCAATCCAGACAGTTTTGAATATGCGGTTATTGAAGTTAACCCGAGAGTTTCGCGCTCATCGGCTCTTGCGTCAAAAGCAACGGGATATCCAATTGCGAAAGTTGCAACTCAAATCGCAATCGGCTACACTCTTGATGAAATCGAAAATCCTGTCACAAAAACGACAAAAGCATGTTTTGAGCCAGCGATTGACTATGTTGTTGTCAAGCTTCCAAAGTTTCCGTTTGACAAATTTGTCTATGCAGAAAACAAGCTTGGAACTCAAATGAAAGCGACAGGCGAAGTTATGGCGATGTCGGACAATTTTGAGAACGCACTAATTAAAGCGGTCAGAGGAGCAGAGCTTGGATTGAAAGGCTTGGACTCGCCGAGACTCATTGAAAAGAAAGACAGCGAAATTCGAGCAATGCTCAACGAAAAAACTGACCAAAGATTGTTTGTTGTCTATGAAGCGTTGAAGCGTGGGGTTTCAGTTGAAGACATTTTCAACATAACAAAAATTGACAGATGGTTCTTGAATGCGCTTGTCAGAATAATTAAGAGTGAAAACAAGGATAAAAAAGTTGAAAACAACCCAAAACTAGTCTACAAAATGGTGGACACTTGTGCTGGCGAGTTTGATTCTAAAACCGCATATTTTTATTCAATAGAAAATGGCGAAGAAAACGAGGCGCTTCCGTTTATTCAAAACAGCAAGAAAGAAAAAGTTGTTGTTTTGGGATCTGGGCCAATTCGAATCGGGCAAGGAATTGAATTTGACTATGCTTCTGTTCATTGTGTTTGGACGCTTCGCAAACTTGGCTATGATGCGATTGTTATTAACAACAATCCAGAAACTTTATCAACTGATTTTGACACGGCAGACAGGCTCTATTTTGAGCCACTTTGCATTGAAGATGTCATGAGTATTATCAACATTGAAAAGCCAATCGGTGTTGTTGTTGCGTTTGGTGGCGGAACCGCAATAAAACTTGCAAAAGGATTGTCTGACAGAGGTGTTAAAATACTTGGAACAAGTGCCGATGCAATCGATATTTGTGAAGATAGGGATAGGTTCGACAAACTTCTTGAAGGGCTTAATATTCGTCGTCCAGATGGTGTTGGTGTCTTCACAAAAAATGATGCGCTGAAAGAAGCGAGAAAACTTGGCTATCCAGTCTTGATGAGACCGTCGTATGTCTTGGGTGGACAGAACATGATTATTGCGTTCAATGACGATGACATTATTGAATACATGGATATCATTTTGAGAAGAGAGTTGAATGGGCCAGTTCTCATCGACAAATATTTGAAAGGAAGAGAGATTGAAGTTGATGCAATTTGTGACGGTGAAGAAGTTTTGATTCCCGGAATCATGGAACAAATTGAAGCGACGGGTGTTCACTCGGGAGATAGTATTGCGGTCTATCCAACAATCAATGTTGGAAAAATCCTTGCGGACAGAGTTTTGGCATTGACCAAAAAAATAGTCAAAGCCCTTGATGTTCGAGGATTAGTCAACATTCAATATGTTCTTTATGAAGGAGAAATTTATGTCATTGAGGTCAATCCTCGTGCGTCAAGAACAGTGCCGTATATTTCAAAAGTGACGGGCATCGACATGTGCGAACTTGCGGTCAGATGTTCCCTTGGAGAAAAATTGAGAGACTTGACACCGCTCAAAGGCATTGCTCCAGTCCCTGATTTCGTCACTGTCAAAGTTCCAGTTTTTAGCTTTGAAAAACTAACAGGACTTGATACTCTTTTGGGGCCAGAAATGAAATCAACGGGCGAGGTTCTTGGCTTAGGGCGAACTCTTGAAGAAGCGCTCTACAAAGGTCTTCTTGGTGCGGGCTACAAAATGAAGAAAAAAGGCGGAGTTCTTATTACGGTGAGTGATGCAGACAAAGACGCGATCATTGCTGTCGCAAGAAAGTTTCAACAAGAAAGTTTTGAAATCTATTCAACAAGTGGAACGGCGAAATTTTTGCAAAAAAATGGAGTTGATGTTGCAAAAGTCGTTAAAAAAGCGAAAGAGTCAAAGACTGACAACACTGTCACTTTGCTTGAAAGCGGAAAAGTTGCTTATGTTGTTTCAACAAGTGAAAAAGGCAGAGACCCCGCAAGAGACGACGTTAAAGTCAGAAGAAGAGCAGTTCAACTTGGAATTTCCTATGTCACAAGTGTCGACACAGCAAGGGCGTTAATTTATAGCATTGCAAGTGGCTACAGTGAAGAGACTGTTGAATTGATTGATATTAATGCACTATTTTAACAATCCATAATTTCACAGTTCAGAATGCACAATGAAGATTGATTTTTAAAAGTTTAGGTCAACAGTAATTGTGCATTGTGTCATTATGCATTGTCGGAGAATTTTTTTATGAGAATAAATCTAGAAAATTATATTGAAGAACAGATTTCTGACATTAAAAATAAAGTCGGAAAAGAGAAAGTTTTGCTTGGACTCAGTGGCGGAGTTGATTCATCAGTTTGCGCGGCACTTTTGTCAAAAGCAATACCGGGACAGCTGATTTGCGTTTTTGTCGATCATGGGTTTATGCGTAAAAACGAGGGAGATGAAATTGAAGAGGCTTTTAAAGATTTTGATTTGAAGTTGATTCGTGTCAATGCTCAAAATCGATTCCTAGAAGCGGTCAAAGGAGTCAGCGACCCAGAGAAAAAACGTAAAATTATTGGTGTTGAATTTGTTCGTGTTTTTGAAGAAGAGTCGAAAAAATTGGGTGATATTCCGTTCCTTGCTCAAGGAACAATCTATCCTGACATAGTTGAAAGTGGCGACAAAAATCATGCAACAATCAAAAGCCACCACAATGTTGGTGGACTTCCAAAAGACATGAAGATGGGTCTTGTTGAGCCACTTGCAGGATTATATAAAGATGAAGTTCGCATTGTTGGTGAGAAACTAGGGCTTCCAAAAACATTGGTGATGCGTCAACCGTTTCCGGGTCCGGGGCTTGCGGTTCGAGTTTTGGGCGAAATCACTTTTGAAAAACTTGAAACCCTAAGAGATGCAGACGCAATTTTTCGTGAAGAATTGGATAAGTTGGAAAATCGTCCATCGCAATATTTTGCGGTATTGACTCAAACAAAATCGGTTGGAGTAAAAGACGGGCAAAGAACATTTGATTATGTCCTTGCGCTTCGAGCAGTCGAAACAATCAATTTTATGACGGCGGAATGTGTCGAAATCCCATATCCACTGCTCAAAAAAATCATCTCAAGAATCACAACAGAAGTAAAGCAAGTTTCAAGAATTGTCTTTGATGTGACTAGTAAGCCAACCGCGACAATTGAGTGGGAGTAGAGAGGATTATTTTATGAATAACAGCAGATTGTTTTAGAAAGCAAATAGTTTAGTTGATTGAAAGTATTCTCAAACGGATGTTATTTTGTGGCAATTTGCACCAAAGACGCAAATCATTTCATGAGCGTGTTGTTCATAATGCTGATGGCTATAATGATATTTGGGAATTTATTGACACTAATATCAAGAAGTGGAATAAAGATAAATATTATGCTTAAAAATCAGAACAGAATAAAACAAACAAATCAATTGACACTATTGTGTCACAAGGAGAAAATGAATTATGATTAATAATAATTGCCCGAATTGTGGGGCTATGATTGAAATCAATGAGGGGGCAACTAAAAGCTTTTGTGATTTTTGTGGTTTTGCATTAATCAAGCAGGCTTCGCCAGTTGTGTCGAATGGTCAACCCCAACAGGTTGTCCAAGTTGTGACGGCGAACCATGAATGGCAGTCGAAGTTGGCACTTGCTCAAAACTGGGAGAGAACCTATTTCACTTCTGGGCCAAAGTCGGTTGTGATTGGGACGGACAAGGGTTTTAATGCGGTTGTTGAGCTTTATTGTCAGTCGGAATTGGCTGGTGGACATGAGCCGATGCAGTGGCTAAGTTTTGCAAGATTCTATCAAAAAGGTTTGGTTTTTGGAATCGAACAAAAAGAATTGGTTCTTCATTCAATTAACAGAGCGGTCGATAACTACACACTTTATATGGATAATGCAATCAGATTCAGTCAAACAGGTCAAGCGGATTTGGAAAAAGAAAAAGCAGAGGGAATTGAAAAATTGAGAGCAGACTTGGGAAGATTTCCAGAAAAAAAGCCGAATGGTCCTGCAGCTGCTGGAGCAAAAGGGTGCTACATAGCGACCTCAATCTATGGCTCATATGATTGCCCGGAAGTTTGGACATTGAGAAGATATCGTGACTATAAACTTGCTAACAAAAAAAGTGGAAGACTATTTATCAAAATGTATTATCGAATTAGTCCAACAATGGTCAAAGTCTTTGGTGAAACGAGGTTGTTTAAAAGTGTTTCAAAAAAATTGCTTGACAGAAAAGTCAGAAAACTTCAAGCGAGAGGATTTGAAGCAACGCCATACGAAGACAGCGAATATTAATACTTTAAGAATAGACAAGGGTCTTCGACCCCTTTGTTGGGGAGTTTCTAGTAAAATAAATTTCTCACAAAGGCATTGAAGATGCTTGACAAGGGTCTTTGACCCGTTTGACGGAGAGTGCAAATATACGAAGAATCCGACGAACCAGTCGAAGACTGTTGACAATTTATGATTTGCAACTTGTGGAGAAGAGTGGTTTGTCATCGATTTGCAAATTGCAAATTGTCAATCGCAAAATAAATCTAGCACTGTGAATTGTGCATTGGAAAAGAAAAACAAAGGAGATAAGAACAAAATGTGTGAATGTAAATTTGTGTTTGTGACAGGAGGTGTTGTCTCGGGGCTTGGAAAGGGTATTACCGCGGCATCACTCGGGAGATTGCTAAAGCAACGTGGCATCAAAGTCGCTGCGCAGAAACTCGACCCCTACATGAATGTTGACCCCGGAATGATGAATCCATATGAACATGGAGAAGTTTTTGTGACAGATGATGGCGCGGAGACTGATTTGGATTTGGGGCACTATGAGAGGTTTATTGATGAGAGTTTGACGCAACTTTCGTCGTTGACTAGTGGGCGAGTTTATTGGAATGTTCTTTCTCGTGAGCGTGAAGGTGGTTATGGTGGAGGGACTGTTCAAGTTGTCCCTCATATCACAAATGAAATAAAAGACTTTGTCTATGCTGGTGCTAAAAAAAGCGGAGCGGAAGTCATGATTGTTGAAATTGGCGGAACGACTGGGGATATTGAAAGTCAACCATTTCTGGAATCAATTCGTCAAATATCAATTGAGCAAGGGAAAGAAAACTGTGTTTTTGTTCATGTTGCACTCGTGCCATATTTGAAAGCGTCGGACGAACACAAAACGAAACCAGTTCAACATTCTGTCAAGCAACTTCAAGGAATGGGCATTTCTCCGAATATTATTATAACAAGAACGGACGAGCCACTCTCGCAAAAAGAGAAAGACAAGATCGCACTGTTTTGCAATGTCCAGAAAGAACACGTTATTGGAAACGTCACTCTCTCAACGCTTTATGAAGTGCCACTTGCACTTCATGAAAGCAATTTTGATGAAGCAGTTTGCAAACTACTTGGCTTGAAATGTGACACTCCACCAGATTTAACAGACTGGACAAACATGACAAAAAAAGTTGCTACTCGCAAAAAAAGAATTGTAATTGGACTGGTTGGAAAGTATGTTCAGCTTCATGATGCTTATTTGTCAGTTGTTGAGAGTTTGAATCATGCGGGATTTGAACATGGTGTTCACATAGACATTAAGTGGATTGATTCGGAAAAACTTAATGAAAAGAATGTTGTGACTGAACTCAAAGGACTGTCGGGAATTATTGTTCCAACTGGATTTGGAGAACGTGGAGTTGAGGGTAAAATTTTCGCGGCGAAGTATGCAAGAGAAAAAGATGTTCCATATTTTGGAATTGGTCTTGGAATGCAAACTGCAATTATTGAATTTGCAAGAAATGTCTGTGGACTTCAAAACGCTCATTCAACTGAATTCGCAAAAACTGAACACCCTGTTATTGATGTTGTGGAATCTTGTGAAAAAGGAAGGGTTGGAGAGTATCGTTGTGTAATAAAACCAAACACACTTTTACAAAAAATCTATGGCGAGAGTGAAGTCGGCGAAAGACATCGTCACAAGCAAGAAGTTAACAACAAATATCTAGAAAATTTGACACAAAAAGGAATGGTTATTTCGGGACTTTCGCCAGATGGAAACTTGGTTGAAGCAATCGAGATTTCAAATAAAAAGTTTTTCCTAGCTGTCCAATTCCATCCAGAATTCAAGTCACGCCCAAACAGGCCTCACCCATTGTTCTTGGGATTTGTGAAGGCAAGTCTGAAATAAACTCAACTAACAATTTAAAAATTAAAAAGCAAACTAGATTACAAATTACAATCTGCAAATTAAAAATGATGATAAAACTAAGTTTTACTTTCTTGGTGATTTGTGGGTTGTGATTTGTAATTTTTTAATTAAGGAGAAAGAATATGTCAACAAAAACAACTTTGAGTATAACAGAACTTTTTGCAACCCATGTTTTCACTGATGAAGTGATGAGAGAGAGACTTCCCAGAGATGTTTACTTGTCGCTTCGTCACACTATGCAAAAAGGGAAGGCAGTCCCGTTTGAGATTGCAGGAATTGTTGCGAACGCCATGAAAGAGTGGGCGGTTTCAAAGGGGGCGACTCATTATTCGCATTGGTTTCAACCGATGACGGGTGTGACAGCTCAAAAACACGACAGTTTCATCTCTCGCAGAAGTGATGGCAGAGTTATTATGGAGTTTTCGGGAAAGGAACTTGTCAAAGGTGAAAGCGATGCATCAAGTTTTCCGTCAGGGGGGCTAAGATGCACCTTTGAAGCAAGGGGCTACACAATTTGGGACACAACGAGCTATGCTTTTGTCAAAGATGGAACTCTTTGCATACCAACTGCTTTTTGTTCGTATTCTGGTCATGCTCTTGACAAGAAAACACCATTACTCCGTTCAATGGACACTCTTGATTTTGAAGCGAGAAGAATACTCGCCCTTTTCGGAAAAGAAGATGTTCAAAGGGTTGTTCCAACAGTTGGGGTGGAGCAAGAATATTTTTTGATTGACAAAGAATTCGCAAAAATGCGACCAGATTTGACTATCACGGGTAGAACACTTTTTGGGGCTCGTCCTCCCAAAGGTCAAGATTTGGATGACCATTATTATGGCAACATTAAGCCAAAAATTATGGCTTTCATGCATGAGCTGGACACAGAGCTTTGGAAATTGGGAGTTCATGCAAAAACAAAACACAATGAAGTTGCGCCCGCTCAATATGAATTTGCGCCACTTTTCACTATTTCAAACATCGCAACTGACCATAACCAACTTGTCATGGAGATGCTGAAAAATGTTGCAGACAGACATGGCTTGATGTGTTTATTGCATGAAAAACCATTTCAAGGTGTTAATGGATCTGGAAAACACAACAATTGGTCGCTCTCAACTAACAAGGGTGGAAATCTTCTTGAGCCGGGAGAAACTCCTCATGAGAATGCTCAGTTCTTGCTTTTCCTTGTTGCGGTTATTAAGGCGGTTGACGACTATCAAGATTTGTTGAGAGTTTCTTCGGCGAGTGCATCAAACGACCACAGGCTCGGAGCGAATGAGGCGCCTCCTGCGATAATTTCAATGTTTTTGGGTGATGAATTGGCCGCTGTTATGGACGCAATTGAAAAAGGAAAGGATTACCTCAAAAAGGAACACAAAATTGAAATAGGGGTCACTCAACTGCCAAGGTTTGCTGCTGACACAACCGACAGAAATAGGACCAGTCCATTTGCTTTCACTGGAAATAAATTTGAGTTTAGAATGGTTGGTTCAACTTTTTCGGTTGCTGGTCCAAACATTGTCCTTAACACCGCTGTCGCCGCATCTTTAAGAGCGTTTGCGAACGAATTAGAAAATGCGAAAGATTTAAAAAATACTCTTGCTGAACTCATCAAAAGAGAGTATTCCCTTCACAAAAGAGTCGTTTATGGAGGAAATAACTATTCAAAAGAATGGGAAGCGGAAGCAAAGAAGAGAGGGCTACTCAATCTAAAAAGCACAGCCGAAGCACTTCCAACGTTGATATTAGAAAAAAATGAGAAACTTTTTGTTTCTCACCAAGTTTTTTCAAAGGATGAGTTGCATGCAAGGTTTGAGATTTTGACAGAAGCTTATGTTAAAACGATTCACATTGAAGCTTTGACAATGGTGGATATTGTCAGCAGTCAAATTATCCCAGCTGTCATTGCATATCAAAAAGAAATATCAAAAACCTTGAAGAACAAAAAAACATTAGAGGGTGATTTCTCGTGTGAATTGGAAAATTATCTTTTGAAGAAAATTTCTTCTCTTGCAAGTGAGATGTTGAAAAATTTGCAATCGCTTGAAAAGAAAATAGACGAAAGTAAAAAAGAAAGAACGATGGCTGAACAAGCGAGGTTCTATGAAAAAAATATTCTCTCGGCAATGAATGTTTTGAGAGAAACAGTCGATTCACTAGAAAAAATAGTCGCAAAAAAACATTGGCCACTTCCAAGCTATGCTTGCTTGTTGTTTAGTGTCTAGAGCATAAAAATGAGGAAAAATATTCTTCGCTTACAACTTTTCGGTTAATATTTTTAAAATTTACAATTGATAATTAATAGCTGATGACTTGGAATTGATTTGACATTAAGCTGTCCGTTTTCAGTCATAAAATTTTTGGCTAGCAACAAGTGTCGTTCTCAAGTTCAGTTGTTGCGGAATTTTCTTTGAGTATTTGTGAGATGAGGTGGATGTCTAGAAGGCAGTTTTCAAGGCGGGTTAACAAGAACTCGCCTTTTCTTTTTTCTTTTGATTTGTTGCATTTGAAGTTTTTGCAAGTTTCAAATTCTTCAATAGATTTTTTGTGAAGTGAGCAAGTTCCATGTCTCAATGGAGAAAAGGAACAGATGTGTTTTTTGTAGTAGGCGGAATAATGTTCGCACTTTTTGCAGATTTCTTTTTTCATTTTTCAACTCCTATTGGCTATATTTTTACATTATATAGCCAATAGGAGTATAATGTCAAGTAAAAAGAGGTAATAAAAAATGAATTTTGAAAAAACAATAAAAGAGTTAAGAAAGCAGAGTGGATATACTCAAGCGTTTGTTGCTGAAAAAATTGGAGTCAGACAATCTTCATATAACAAATATGAGTCTGGAAAATCAAGACCAGAATATGAAAATTTGATTAAACTCTCAAAGCTATATGATGTTAGTGTTGACTATTTGCTTGAAAATGAGGAAATATAGTTTAAAGAAAAAAGAGAGAGATGCTTTAATTGAAAGTAGCATGAATTATTTTGTTGCAAATAAAAAAAACTACATATTCAGAGTGGCAAAATCCAAAAAAATTGTTGATTGAATTCAATTATTTTCAAAGGAAAGTTGCTCATCTTGAGAATGGAACAAATGTCCCCGATGTTGATGTGCTGATTGTGATATCAAAAAACCTTGATATTACTTTGGGTGAATTAGTGTTGACAAAATATTAATATTTGCTAGAGTGGATGAGACATTTTTTCCTATAGGTTTTTTGAAATATTGCTTCTTGGAAACTTGAAGAAATAAATTGTGGGGAAACATTATATTGCTTGCATTTTAATCAAAACTCAAAAAAGCGGTTTAAAGGCTTGACAATAGAGTTAAAGATGGGTATACTAATTGGTGGTAATTGAAATGCTTTTGTTGTGTTTGAGAAGAAGAAACTATTTTTTTGACATGACAAGAGTTAATAGTGACACATGGATAAAGAAGCTAAGGAAAAAATTAAAAAAGGGCGTGAACAGAAAGCACAATTAAAAGCGCAGATTCTTGACAACATTGAATCTGTGCCAATTCCGCCAACGATTAGTTATGACTCGGTGGGTTATGAAAGAACGACTGGAGAAAAAGAAGAGATTGCAATAAAACGAACGACACAGCGCTTGAAGAAATTGCCACGTGTCACAACAAAAGACACTAATAACACTGATGACATGCATGATGAAGTTATGCGTTTCGACAGAAAGATTTTTGAAGAAAGAGATGATGAAACTTCCTTTGAAAGAAGTTTTATTTCATCTTCTAAAACAATAGATGGGTCAATGCTTCCAAAGTCGATGATGAGATCGGGAGGGAGAGGAAAAAGAAAGACAAAGGGAATTAGTATTGATTTTGCTTCTGCTCAAAGATTTGAAGCGAGTGAAACGACAGGGCTTAATGATGCTCAAGTTGAGCAAAGAAGGCAAGAGGGGTTTGTTAATCAAAACAAAATCAAGCATGGAAAGTCGTATAGTTCAATTTTCTTTTCAAATATTTTCACATTTTTTAACATAATGATTTTTGCGGTCGCCGCCGCACTCATTGTTTTTTCGGGTCATGAAGACTTTGAACTCACTCAACTAGTTTTTCTTCTTATCATACTCGCCAACATCACAATTGGAATTGTGACGGAAATCAAGTCCAAAATGATGGTCGAGAAAATGAAGCTTGTCACAGCTCCGACTGCGATTGCAATTAGAAATGGCGAAAGGATTGCTATTCCCGTTGGAGAGGTTGTTCTTGATGACATATTAGTTCTAGAAACAGGGAAACAAATTCCTTCAGATGGTGAAGTTCTTAGCGGTGAAGTCGAGGTAAATGAAGCCTTGCTCACAGGGGAGAGTGACACTGTCAAAAAAATCGCAAAATCGGAACTCTATTCTGGAAGTTTTGTCACAAGTGGAAACTGCTATATGAGAGTCACGAAAGTTGGAGCGGCGAATTATGTTGAAACTCTTTCATCTCACGCTAAGCGCTACAAAAAGCCAAAATCGCAACTCATGCATTCTGTTCGATTGATTATTCGAATAATTTCGATTTTCATTGTTCCAATAACAGGCATCATGGTTTGGATAAATGCAACCAACATGGGAACTGACTGGAACGGCTGGGCGGAAAACATTTTCCAAGTTTCAGGTGCGGTTGTCGGAATGCTTCCAGCTGGGATGTTTCTTTTGACGAGTATTGCATTATCAGTTTCAGTCATTCGATTATCAAAGAAGAAAACAACAGTCCAAGATCTTTATTGCATTGAGATGCTTGCTCGTGTCGACACTTTGTGTTTAGACAAAACAGGAACAATAACAGATGGCTCTATGAATGTCAAAAAAGTTATTGACATCAAAGGTAGTGACAAAATTGAACACACCGCTGCTGAAATTGTTGGCTCAATGTTGACAGCAACGGGCGACAATAATCAAACAGCAATGGCACTTGCGAACCATTTCGGTTATTCTCGTGTTTTGCGTGCATCAAATTTTTTGCCATTTTCTTCATCTAGGAAAATGACGGCGGTCACATTTGAGGGCAAAGGCACTTTTATGTTCGGCGCTCCGGAATATGTTCTTAAAGAAATGGGTGTTCGAATTGAAAAGATTGTTGGGGAAGCGGCATCAGAAGGACATAGGGTCTTGGTTGTTGCGCACTCGCCATCGCCGATTGTTGGCGACAAGTTGCCATCTATTCGGCGTCCACTTTATTTAATCATTATTGAAGACCACATCAGAGACACGGCATATGACACTATTAAATGGTTCAAAGACAACGATGTTGATATCAAAGTCATCTCGGGGGATAATCCAATCACTGTCAGCGAAGTTGCCAAACGTGTTGGCGTTAGGAATGCGGAACTTTATATTTCATGTCAAGGACTTTCTCAACAAGAGGTTTTGGAAGCCGCGGGAAAATACACCGTCTTTGGTCGTGTTTCACCAGAACAAAAACAAATCATTGTCAGTTCATTGAAGTCTCAAGGAAGAACTGTTGCGATGACGGGTGATGGTGTTAATGATATTCTTGCAATGCGCGAAGCAGACTGCTCGGTCGCTCTCGCGTCGGGTGCGGATGCTGCGAGAAACGTTGCGCACTTGGTTCTTCGAGATTCATCTTTTGCTGCGATGCCCGATGTTGTTAAAGAAGGAAGGAGAGTTGTCAACAATATTCAAAAAGCGTCTTCACTGTTTTTGATGAAAACATTGATGGCAATATTGCTCTCGATTATTTTCCTAATCGTTCCAGCAGTGCTTCCAGATGTTGCGCCATATCTAAGAAGCTATCCGTTCAGAACAAATCAAATGCTGCTTTTGGAGTTTTTCATAATAGCAATACCCTCATTTGTTCTCGCACTTCAGCCGAACCACAACCTCATCAAAGGAAACTTTCTCTCAAACGTCATCGGGCGAAGCGTTCCCGGGGGGATTACGATGGTTTTTGCGACGATGGCTGCGTTCACTTTCTTCGCTCTTGGCGGAGCGGGGGACATCACAGTTCCATATTATCAAATCTATAATTATGCAGGACTCACTCCAGAGCAACTAGCCCAAGCAATAATGGAAGCGGAACTCGCCGCATCGAACGCACTTTATTCAACCATGGTCGTTCTTGCAATGACTTTTGCCGGGTTTATGATGCTTGTCAAGGTTTGTGAGCCATTCGACATTTGGCGAAGCATTCTCATTGTCGGCTGTGCCCTTCTCATCATATTCGGTGTCGCAGTTTTGCCACCGATGTTCGGAGTCAGCACAGAACATTTTAGACTAAACCACTTGTTCTTCCTCATGGCAACAGTTTTGGCGTCGTATTTCGTCGCAAGTTTCCTCGTGAGGGTGATGAAAGGGTTGAAAATATTAAACTACTAATTAATATTGAATATTAGATATTCAATCAAAAAGGAGCATTTTATGCAAGAGAAAAACACTACACAAATTTGGGAAGAGTTCAAAGGAACGAAATGGAAAACTAATGTTGACGTTAGAGAGTTTATCGTCAAAAACTATGAGCCATATAAAGGCGGTCATGAATTTTTAGTTGGGCCGAGCCAAAAGACAGCAATTCTCCGCGACAAGTTTCTTGAACTTCTTGTTGAAGAAAAGAAGCGTGGCGGAGTCTACAACCTTGATGCGGACAGAGTCATTAGCGTTATGTCTCATCCAGCGGGTTATATGGACAAAGAAAACGAGGTCATCGTTGGATTTCAAACAGATGAACCTCTCAAAAGGGGACTCAATCCATTCGGTGGAATCAAAATGGCGAGAGAGGGCGCGGAAGCGTATGGCTACAAAGTTGGCGAACTTGTTGAAGAGCAGTTCAAATATGCAACAACTCATAACTGCGGAGTTTTCAAAGCCTACACACCAGAGATGAAAAAACTCAGAAAAAATGGCGTTATCACGGGTCTTCCTGATGCTTATGGCAGAGGAAGAATCATCGGGGATTATCGTCGTCTTGCTCTTTATGGAGCGGACAAACTTCTTATTGACAAAAAAAGAGAAAAAGACGAACTAGGCGGACACATGACTAATGAGAAGATTCGCCTAAGAGAAGAACTTCAAGGTCAGATTGATTTTCTTAGCAAGTTGAAAGACATGGCGAAACTTTACGGATATGACATTTCAAATCCAGCAACAAATGCAAAAGAAGCTATTCAATGGACATACTTTGCGTATCTTGGCTCAATCAAAGAATCAAATGGTGCTGCGATGAGTTTGGGAAGAGTTTCAACTTTTTTTGATATCTACATTGAGCGCGACATCAAAAACGGAACTTTGACCGAAGAGAGCGCGCAAGAGTTGATTGACCAATTTGTCTTGAAATTGAGAATGGCAAGACACCTCAGAACCCCAGCTTATAATGATTTGTTTGCGGGAGACCCAACATGGGTGACAGAAGCAATCGGCGGAATGGGGCTTGATGGAAGAACGATGGTCACCAAAACATCATTCAGATTTATGCACACGCTCTACAACCTTGAAACTGCGCCAGAGCCGAACATGACGGTTCTTTGGAGCAATAATCTTCCAGAAAAATTCAAATTGTATTGTGCGAAAGTTTCTCATGACACTTCAAGCATTCAATATGAAAACGACGACTTGATGAGAGGAATTTTTACTGACGATTATGGTATTGCTTGTTGCGTTAGTGCGATGACTCTTGGAAAACAAATGCAATATTTTGGGGCGCGTTGCAACATCGCAAAACTTCTTCTTCTTTGTCTCAATGGAGGAAAAGACGAACTTACGGGAGAACAAATTCTTCCAGAAATCCCAGACTACAAAGTCATGCTCAAAGAAGACGGAACTTTGGATTTCAAAAAAGTCCAAAAACATTTCCTCAAAAGTGTTGACTACTTGTGTGAGCAATATGTCAACACGATGAACATCATTCACTACATGCACGATAAATATGCGTATGAAAATGTTCAAATGTCATTCCATGACGCGAAAGTTGAAAGACTGATGGCATTTGGTATTGCAGGAATCTCGGTTCTTGCGGACAGCTTGAGCGCAATCAAATTTGCAAAAGTGACTCCAAAAACTGACGAAAAAGGAATAGTTGTTGATTATGCTGTTGATGGAGATTTCCCAACTTTTGGAAATGACGACAACAAAGTCGACAAAATCGCTCAAGAAGTTGTTGAGTATTTCTATAATTCTTTGAAGAAAACTCCATGTCACCGTGACGCGACTCACACTTTGAGTTTGCTCACCATAACTTCAAATGTTGTTTATGGAAAATTGACAGGAAACACTCCTTGCGGAAGAAAACTTGGCCAACCATTTGCGCCGGGTGCGAACCCATATCACAACCGTGAAAAACATGGTGCTGTTGCGTCATTGAACTCGGTTGCAAAATTGAGCTATGAATTCTGTCGCGATGGAATTTCGAACACTTTCTCAATCTCTCCACAAAGCCTTGGAAAAGAAGAAAAGACAGTTTTTTCAAATATTGCAACATTGCTTGATGGCTATTTCAAAAACGGTGGATTCCACTTAAATGTCAACATGCACAAAAAAGAGGAATTGCAAAAAGCTCACGAAGCGCCAAAAGAATATCCAAACTTGACAGTCAGAGTTTCTGGATATGCGGTTAGATTCGGAGTCTTGAGCAGCAAACACAGAGAAGAAGTTTTGGACAGAACGTTTTTTTAGTGAATAATAGACAGTGAATAGTGAATAACGGTTGTAAAATTATTTTGTCGTATTTTGGGAAGATAATTAGAAGTTTGACAATCAGTATTCACTGTTCACTACTCACTATTCACTATTACTATTCACTATTTATGAAAATTCGTATTCACTCATTTGAAACCCTCGGGGCGCATGATGGCCCGGGCTTAAGGACAGTCGTGTTTTTTCAAGGCTGTCCTATTAAGTGTTTGTATTGTCACAATCCCGACATGATTTGCACTAAAGGTGGAAAAGAATATTCGATTAATGAAGTGGTGGAGTTTTGTGAAAAATTCAGAGTTTATCATGGTGAAGACGGTGGAATCACGCTTTCGGGAGGCGAGCCACTTATGCAGGCAGAAGGAGCATTAAAACTCATTCGAGCGCTGAAAAAAGAAGGATTCCATGTTTGTATTGACACATCGGGGGCGGTGAAACTAAGCGACACGGTCAAAGAAGTCTTGAACGAAGTCGACATCGTCTTGTTTGACATCAAGCACACTGATGCAGACAAGTATTTTGAATTGACAAGTCAGCCAATAACAAACATGATTGCAATGCTCGAATACCTCAAAACAACCCAAAAAGCGTTCTACGCTCGTCAAGTCATAGTTCCAACTTTGACAGATAGCATAGAACAAGTCAAAAAATTCAAAGAACTAGCCAAAGGCGCAGAGAGAGTAGAGCTTCTTCCATACCACACCCTTGGTGTCAACAAGTGGCAAAAACTTGGAATGGAATACAAACTAAAAAATATCCCAAGCGCAACCCAAGAACTAATGAAAAAGTTGAATTTAGTTTGATTTTTAAATGAAGTGAATTAAGAGTTCGCTTCATTATTTTTTATTTGGATTGCATCCATTATTACTTGACAAGGGTCTTTGAACTCTCTTGACGGAGAATTTCTAGTAAAATAAATTTCTCACAAAAGCATCTAAGATTCTTGACAGGGGTCTTTGACTCTTTTGACACTGAACGCGAATAACAAGCTCAGCAGAACAGCAGAAAGCTGTTAACAAGGGTCTTCGACCCTCTTGACGGAGAGTGCAAATATATGCAGAACCCGACAGAACAGTCGAAGACTGTTAACAAGGGTCTTCGACCCCTTGTGAGGATGTTCCTAATAATAGCAATCTCCGACAAAAGCATCGAAGATGCTTGACAAGGGTCTTGATTCTCTTCACGGAGAGTGCAAATACTACGCAAAACCCGACAAACCAGTCGAAGACTGTTGAAGGGGCCTTCGACTCTTTTGACGGGCAATACTAGTTAAAGCAATATTCAACAAGAGCATCAAAGATGCTTGACAAACTTAACTGCATTTGTCATAATATTATTATGAAAGCATGGAAAGTTGTTTCGAAAGAGGAAATGATCTTGAATGAAATTAAGTCAAAGCCACTTGGAGAGGGGCAAGTTAAGGTTAAGCTTAATTATTCGCTCATTACTCACAGTGATATTTTGGCATTTGAATCTGAGCAAACCGAGCCGAAGGGTATTGGAAGGTTGGGTGTTGGGATGATTAGTGAGACGCATGAGAGTGTCACGAGTTTTTCTCGTGGTGATAGGGTTCTTATTAGTCCGTACTTTGTTTGCAAGGATTGCTTTGAGTGCAACAATGACAATGAACATCTTTGCTCAAACTTGAAAGTTTTGTCTGAAAACACGGATGGGGTTTTGAGTGATTTTGTTAATCTTTCAGAAAGACAACTCGTTAGACTTCCAGAAAATGTTTCGGACAACGATGCGGTTTTTATTGAATATATAGCTCATGCTCTCAATGTTTTTGCGAAATTGAAGGTCAAAAAAGGAGAACATATTGTCATCGTTGGCGCAAATTGTGAGGGAATAATTTGTGCGCAACTTGCACTTTATTATCAAGCAGTTCCAATTTTGATTGACCCAAGAGCGGAGAGGCTCAAAAAAGCGAGCGAGGACGGAGTGTATTATGCAATTAATAGTGTTGAAGACAATGTTAGCGCAAAAATTTTGAAATCGACTGGTGGAAGAATGGCGGAATATGCAATTATAACATCTTATCATGATGCTCATTTCTTGCGTGTTTTAAAATATGTTCAACGGGGAGCAAGATGTGTTTTTGGTTCAGTTGGAAAAAGCGAAGAGGGTGGGGATGTTAATATTCCATCGAAAAACTTTAATGTTATTATTGAAAAATCATTGAGTATTCATGGGGTTCCAGATGGTTTTCGCTCTCTTGTCAGCGCAATCAATTTGCTTGCAAATAAAAGTGTTAATGTCAAAGGGATAATCACAAAAGAAACAACATTTCAAGAAGTTGACAAGACAATTGAAGAATTGAGAGAAACGCAAGATAGGTTTGTTGGGGCGGTTGTTAAGTATTGATTGAATATTTTAGAATATTGAATAGTTAAGGATAAAAAATAAATTTGACAGCACATATTCAATATTAAACATTCCATATTCAAATGTTTTCACTTTTTTGTAGAACTGAGCATATAAAAGTAGTATTATGAATAGAACGACGAAATCTCTCAATATTGCACTGCTTTTTGGCTCAAAAAGTCCGGAACACAATATTAGCATCATCACGGCATTTGAAGCGTTTAATGCGCTCAAAAAAACTTTTCACAAAGTTTTGCCAATCTACATAACTGAACAAGGAAAATTTTTGTCGAGCAAAAGTTTTGACAATATTTCGGCGTTCAAAGATAAAAATAAAATCAAAGGAAAAGAGGTGCATTTTCGTCCATCTTCTCCTTTTTTATTTTCCGAAAATGGAAAAAAATTATTCAAAGTTGATGTTGCACTTGTTGCAACTCATGGCACTTTCGGCGAAGATGGGACTCTTCAAGGTCTTCTTGAAATGTCTGGAATTCCTTACACTGGGAGTGGAGTTAGGGCGAGTGCGAACTCAATGGACAAAATAACAATGAAGAAAATGTTTGTTGATGCTGGACTTAATGTTGTTGAGAGTTATAGTTTAATACAGAGACTTGAATGCAGAATGCAGAATAAAGATAAAGACGACTTATTGAGTTCTGAAAAAAAAATTGACAATCATTCAGAATTCGGCGTTTTAAATTCTGCATTAATAATAAAGCCTTCAAATCTCGGCTCGTCTATTGGCATAAGCATTGCCAAAAACGAGGAAGAGTTGAAGACAGCTCTTGATATTGCATTCGCATTTGACGATAGAGTTCTTGTTGAAAGGGCACTAACGAACTTTTCAGAATATAATTGTGCAGTGATTGGAAGTAGTTTGGGAGGGGAGAAAAAGAGCGAAGAAAAAAATGAAAAAGTGGAAGATCAAGAGGAGAAGCAAGATGTCGTGGATTCTTTTTTTCCACCAATCGGTGTTTTTTGTTCTTCAACCTCGGCATTCGGGAGCTTGATTTCAGAGATTGGTTCTGAAAAATCAATCTTGCCAGCTAATCATTTGTCAGATGATATTATAGTCAGTGAAATTGAAAAGCCGATTTCATGGAATGAGTTTTTGACTTTTGACGACAAGTATAATTCAAAAAATGCTGGATCAAAAAGAGAATTTCCAGCAAAAATCAGCGAGGAAGAAACAGCCAAAATAAAAGATATGGCAAAAAGGGCATTTATCGCTCTTGGTTGTTCAGGAGTTGCAAGGGTTGACTTTTTGAAAAGCGAGGATGGTGAAATTTTTGTCAATGAAATAAACACAATTCCGGGATCATTCTCAAATTATCTCTTTCCTGCTATGACATTTGTTGATATTCTAAATGGCCTTTTTGAAATCGCAATTGAAGAAAAGAAAAGAAAAGATAAAAAAAGATATGTCGTCGAGAGCGAAAATTATGCTTTAAAACAAAACACAATAAAGAAGTAAGAGTGGCCCTTTTAGTATTGATTAAGTGGTAGAAACAGAAAAAGGGAGTAATGATATCTGGAACACAATCGCTATTGGGGGTTAATGTTGTTGGAATTATTACTTCGACTTCAATATCTAATGAAAGAGTAAATCATGTTATAGTTGGAATAAGGGCTATAACGAGACATAAAAATTAATAAAATAGCACAAAAATTGCCACATTGACATAATGTGGCAATTTTTCTTGAAAAACTGTCTCGTTATCGGACGCAACTTTTTTTAAATGTGACAGACAGGTGTCTCTTTTAATGTGGTATAATAGCTATGTAGGATTCAGAATGCTGAATGCAGAATATTTGTTGAAATTATTTTTTTTGAATTAATCTAAGAACTATTCTGCATCAGCATTCTACATTCTTCAATCTAGATATTATGAAAAACTGGGTAATTGCAATTTATAAAATTCAGTCGTCTTTGGAAGATGCTGAAGTGGGACTTCGTCGTCAAATTGAGAGGCACACCAAAGACATGGTGAGCGAGACGGTTGATGTTTGCGACAAGATTTTGGAACTTCTTTCAAAGAAAATTCGGCTTTGCAATTTGAAAGTCATGTTTGATGAAATCATGAAGTCTTTTTCAGAGGATGAAAAGGAGCTTTTTCAAACAGTTTTAAGCAAGCGCGAATTTCTGTCCGAAATTGCAAGAGAGAGAGGAATTAACAAAAGCACAATGCTTCGAAGGTTTGACAAACTAATTAAAAAAGCAGAATGCGTCTTGATTGATCTAAGGTTCGATGAAGACAGGCTGGAAAGGGAATATCGAGGACTTGTTAGAATTTAGTGTGGAGTTTTTTTGGGGGGGGTGGAGTGTGAAGTTTAATGATAAGTTTAATTTGAACTTAACTCCAAACACCAAACTAAAAAAATACGAACAGGTGGAAGGCTTGTTGAATTTGCCTTAATATCATACTCCAAACACCAAACTAAAAAAATCTAAAAACTTCTCGTTTCTCTGGAAACTGGTTTTCTTTTTTTGAACAAGAGGAACATGACAATGACGGCAGGGATTGAAAGCATTATGACGGCGATTGCGATAAAAACATTTGAGGGGTATTCGTTTCCCGGAAAGATTGGCGGATTTTGATTTGTGTTTGGTGGAACTATTTCATAGTCGTTTGGCAAGATTTCGCTTGCATTTCCGTGATGATAATGAAGATATCCATGAAAAATATCGCCACTTGCATTTTCATAGCGAACGAAAAACCATTGAGAGTTTCCAACGATTGAACTTCCTTCAATAGTGCCATAGAAAAACAACTCTTCGCCGATTGCAATCTGGGCAACACTCGAACTGCTTTGGTTTGGCGCTTCTCGCAAGTTGACATAATTGTCATAAAACTGTGTTGTTGTGAAAGTTGCGCTATGATGGCGAGGTCTTGGCTCAAAGTCGACAACTTCAATGTCATCAATAAGAACATAGCCCGTGATATCAAGATAACTAATGCGGATAAATCCGTTTTCTTGCGCATTGCCCAAAAGCACAACAAAATATGTTTCTGGCAAAGTAGTCATTTTTGAGTTGTTATTTTGTTCGCGAAAAAATGGAGCGTTGCTTGTGAGTCTTGCAAAAGTTAAAGGACTCGTTGAAGTTGTCATGGGGACGAGCCCCATTGCTGAAAGAACAAAAACAATTAAAAATATGAGCGAAAGAATTTTTTTCATAATAATAGTTGAGAATTGACAATTTGACGTAACATTGAAGTTAATCATTAAATTGTCAACAGTCTTCGACTGCTTTGTCGGATTTTACTCGTATTCGCGTTCAGCGTCAAGAGGGTCGAAGACCCTTGTCAACTGTTTTCAACAGTTTTGTTGGAAACTGCTACTACACGGAACAATCTCAACAAAGGCATCAAAGATGCGTGTTAACAGTCTTCGACTGATTTGTCGGGTTCTGCTTGCATTCACATTCAGCATCAAACGGGTCGAAGACCCCTTGTCAACAGTCTTCGACTGGTTTGTCGGGTTCTGCTTGCACTCGTATTCAGCGTCAAGAGGGTCGAAGACCCTTGTCAATTGATAATCTCAATTCAATTATATTATTGCCAATGGTGAAAAATGTAGACATCATTGTTGAATAATGAGAGAAAATGATGAAATTTTTAAAATACTAGAATTTTAGATGAAATTAATATTTGGTTTAAAAAAATATGAAAAACAGCAGTTTAATCAAAAAAATTCTGACGATTGAGAATGATATAAAGCAATTTCGAAAAAATAATAATCTTTTCTACTATAATTCTGACCCAGAGAAAATTCACGCTAAACAACTTGAATTTCACAAAAGTCAAAAACGAAATCGTTGGGTGTTTGGTGGAAATCGAAGTGGAAAAACGGAGTGTGGTGCGGCGGAAGCGGTTTATATGGCGAGAGGAAATCACCCTTTTCGCAAAAACCGTGATAATGTTGCTGGCTGGGTTGTTTCGCTTTCAACTCAAGTTCAACGCGATGTTGCTCAAGCAAAAATTTTGCACTACATCAACCCCGAATGGATTGAGGATATTGTCATGCAAAGTGGACGGGCGTCTTCTCCGAAGGGCGGAGTTATTGACTATATTCTCATCAAAAATATTTTTGGAGGGACTAGTAAAATTGGATTCAAGTCGTGTGAGATGGACAGAGACAAGTTCGCTGGAGCATCTCTTGATTTTGTTTGGTTCGATGAAGAGCCTCCAAAAGACATTTATGATGAGTGCAGAATGAGAGTAATTGATCGGTGCGGTGACATCTTTGGAACGATGACACCTTTATTGGGACTGACTTTTGTCTATAACAAAATTTATCTTAACGAGGATGGTGACGATGATGTTTGGCATATTCACATGGAGTGGGCGGATAATCCGTGGCTTGATAAAAGAGAGGTGGAGAAAATTACCAAAGCCATGTCCCATGAAGAAATTGAGGCAAGGCGTTATGGGAATTTTTCATCTTCAAAAGGACTAGTTTATTCGGAATTCAATGAACGAATTCATGTCATTGAGCCGTTTGAGGTTCCGAAAGAATGGTTTGATAATATTTCAATTGACCCGGGACTCAACAATCCGACTTCTGTGCATTGGTATGCGGCGGACTTTGACGGAACTGTCTATGTTATTGCAGAGCATTATGAGGCGAGAAAGACGGTCAAAGAGCATGCAAATGCCATAAAATCGATTTCAGAAGGGCTAGGGTGGCACTCTGACGGACGAGGAAGATATTCCGCATTGATAGACAGCGCAGCGGGACAGCGAACGCTTGCGAACGCAAAGAGTGTCAAAGAGTTGTTTTATGATGAAGGAATTGTCACGAATTCAGCTGTCAACAAAGACCTTTTCTATGGCATTAACAAGGTGAAGCAATACCTAAAATTGCATGACGAAAAGCCAAGCCTTTACATTTTTAACACTTGTAAAAACCTTATTCGAGAAATAAAACAATATTTCTGGGCAAGCAACGATGTTCCCAAAAAAAAGGATGATCATGCCCTTGATGAGATGAGATATTATCTTTGTTCAAGGCAAGATAAAGTGGGAGATGGGGAGCAGAAGAGTGACATTCAGTTGCACAAAGAGAAACTGATTAGGAAGAGGCGAAGGAGAGTTTAATTAACAGTGAATAGTGAATAATGGTTGTCAAGGGATTTCAGCCCTCTTGTCGGAAACTGCTTCCACTAGAAATCCCCAACAAAGGGGACGAAGACTCTTGTCAAGGATTTTCAATCCTTTTGTCGGAGATTACTTTTACATGGAGCTGCCCCAACATAGGGGTTGAAGACCCTTGTCAACAGTCTTCGACTGCTCTGTCGGGTTCTGCATGCATTTACACTCTTCGTCAAGAGGGTCGAAGACCCCTTGTCAAAAAAATATTTTTTATTTCTAGAAAATTTAAAACATCTATTTGCACTATTCACTATTCGTTAGAAACTATGGACAAAAAACTCTATAACGCATTAAGGAACAAAGCCCTTGGCTATGACATTGAAGAAAAGACCGAAGAACATAACGCTGAAGGTGACCTCATTAAAACCAAAACTGTGAAAAAAAAAGTTCTCCCAGATCTTGCAGCAATCAAAATGCTTCTTGAACTTGACAGTGAAAAAAATGAATCTATGACTCTTGAAGAACTTGAAAAAGAAAAAAGACGCCTAATCAAAGAATTAATCGTGTTTGAAAAAAAGACCAAAAAAAACTTAATTGGACAAACATCACTATTTGATTAGCAACAAGAGGAAAAACAATTTGACAAAAAAAGCAGGAGAAAACAAACAATTTAATAGAAACTTTCAAAGTGAAGTGGGTAAGTCCAGTTTTGGCGCTCTTCACTTTTTTGGTTCAATTTTTTAAAATAAAAATAGCCACAAAGTGGCGAAAAGGAGAAAAAATTTTATGGAATTAATAAAACCGAAGTATCGAATCAGATGTGAGTTTGGGGTTTGCAAGAACTTTGCAAACATGACTATCAAGCATTCACGTCTTGGCATTGGGGGTGCACTCAACATTTGCTCAGAGTGTGCAAAGGGACTAATGGACTTGTTAAAAAATGAGTTTAAAACAGCCAAAAAAGAGGAAGTTGTGAAGGCTGACGAAGATGTTGAGACAAAGAAGACGCCGAAGTCGACAAAAAACAAGAGTGAATAACTAATAATTAATCGTTGTTCACGATTCATTATTCACTAATAAAAAATTCGGAGAATTTATATTTATGAAAAACTCAAAAAAATTAAAAAACAGAAATTTGGATGAAGAGGTTGTTCGATTCAGAGAGGACATTGTCAGTTCTGTCACGCAAGACTACAACGAGAGAGCAAGAGAACGTTCTCAGTTTGAGTCTCAATGGCAACTAAACGCAAACTTTTTAATTGGCCGTCAACACTGTTTGATTAATGCGGGTGGCGAGATTGAGGATTTGTCTCGAGAATTCTTTTGGCAAGAAAGAGAAGTTTTTAATCACATTGCACCGATGGTGGAGTCTCGTCAAGCGAGACTCAGCAGGGTTCGGCCACGCATGGCTGTTCGGGCCCGTTCGTCTGATGATGATGCCGTTCGCCTTGCAAGATTGTCGACAAAAATAATCGACGGCGCATATCAAAAACTTGAACTAGAAGAAAAAATTCTTGAAGCAACCTACTGGTCTGAATTGACTGGAACAGCGTTCTATAAAACGACTTGGGACAGGAATGGAGGACGAGAGATTGGAAGAATTAAGGGTGAGTGTGGAGTTGAGGATGAAAATAATTTTGCATCAACTTTAAATTCCAAACTTCAAACTCCAAACTCAGGCAAAGCCGTCTTTGAAGGCGAACTCCGCGTTGATGTCTGCCCACCATATGAAATTTTTCCGTCTTCAATTCTTGCATCTTCAATTGAAGAGTGTCAAAGTATTATTCACGCGAAGGCGGTTGAAATTAGTCAAATTGAGAGAATGTGGGGGGCAAAAGTCAATCCCGCAAAAACGGATGTTCTTTCTCAATCAAGCGTTTCTTTCATGAGTGGACAAACTCAACTTGCAATCAATCGTGAGCATAGTGAAGAGTATTGTCTTGTGATAGAGCGCTACACTCGTCCGACAAATGAGCTTCCGGAGGGTGAACTTGCAATCGTTGCGGGTGATGTTCTTTTGCACTATGGAAAGCTTCCGTATGTCAACGGAGAAGATGGAAAAAGAGACTTGCCGTTCATTCGTCAAGTTGCGCTCACTCGTCCCGGGTGTTTTTTTGGAACAAGCATGATAGAAAGGTGCATTCCGATTCAAAGAGCCTACAACGCCGTAAAAAACCGCAAGCACGAATTTTTGAACCGCATAGCAACGGGAGTTCTTGCGGTGGAAGACGGGTCTGTTGACATTGACAATCTTCAAGAAGAGGGTCTTGCTCCGGGAAAAATTTTGTCTTATCGTCAAGGGTCAATCATGCCGCGCATGCTCGACATTGGGCGAGTTCCACCAGAATTCAACGCCGAAGAAGACAGACTCTTGCACGAGTTTATAACGACAACGGGTGTCAGTGAAATCATGAGGAGTTCAAATGCTCCAAACTCTGTTAACTCTGGTGTCGCGTTGCAATTGCTCATTGAGCAAGATGACACGAGATTGATGGTGAGCGCGGAGCAAATAAAGCATGCAACAAGAAGATTGACGAAACATTTGCTAAGACTCTATAAGCAGTTTGCAACAAATGGAAGATTGCTTCGTGTCGCAGGAGCGAACGGTGAAACGGAAGTTTTGACGTTTAACTCTAATGACATAGTGAGTGATGATGTCATTTTCTTGACGGAAAATGAACTTTCAAACACACCAGCTGCAAGACAAAACATGATGTTTGAACTGCTTCGAATGGGAGTTTTTCATGATCAAGCGGGCAAGCTTGCCGACACAACAAGGTTCAAAATCTTGCAAGCACTTGGCTATGGTGATTGGGAGTTCAGCAAAGATGTCGAAGCACTTCATATCAATCGTGCGGAAAAAGAAAACAGTGATTTCCTTGACAAGGAGCTGCAAGTTCTTGAAGTCGATGACCACAGTTGGCATATTTCAATTCACACCAAATTCATGTTGACAAACGAATTTGCGTCACTTTCAAAAACTCTTCCAGAACTGAAAGAGAAAATGCTCGAACACATTCGCGAACACAAAATGTTTGAAAGAATGACGGAGATTGCCGAAGTTGGAGCAGGAACTGCTGTTTAGAAAAAATTGAATATTGAACAGGTGAGGATAAAAAAAATGAAAGGTATTAAACCGCGGTATAAATCCCACCCATGCCGCCCTTTAGGCGACTTATCGGGGGATTAACCCCTTTTGTTGTCGTCGTATTTTTACTCTTGCAAGCAAGAAAAAATGCTCTTTGCATAAATTTCCACCATATGTGTTCCATATTCAATATTAAATATTCACTAAAAAAGGAGGACAAAAATGTCTAGAAAACAAAAAAGGGCGTATGAATCGCTCAAAAAAGCGTTAGGCGAACCAAGAGATGAATATCAACCATATTCAAAAGATTCCCTAACAAAAGACGAGTTATTTGCGGTTATCTATGACCTTGAAAGAGAACTTCTTTCAAAGGACTACAAGTTGGCTGAACTTAACGAAAGAGTGGATTATCTGCTTCAAAACCACTCGCAAGAGGAGTTTGAACACTTTGTGAAAAAACTCAAGGATGAAGCTTCAAAAGAACATGCTGACGAAGAAAAGGTGAATCTTTTGAAAAATGTTGTTGAATCAGCGCGTGCGAGGAATCAAACAAGAAATGCACTTGAGGAAAAGGCAGAAGTTGCAATTAACTATGTGGAAAATGGAAGATATGCAACTGGCAAAGAAGCGAGTGAGGTTGTTGCGGAAGAGTTTGAAGGGAACATCTATTCTGAACCAACGGTGCAGTTTGATGAAAAAGAAACGATTGAAAGCATTGAGATGCCACAAGACGAGTTGAAAGAAATCCCTCGCGCACCAAGAGCAAATGAACTTGAAGAAATGATTCAAAGAGAAACTGCCATAAGACTCAATGAAAAACTAAACGATGAAGAATTTGTTCAAAACAACATCTTGAACAATGATTTCATTGTTGCAAAAGTTGTCGCGAAATACCTCGCGTCACTTGGCGAAGAACAAGGGGCAGTGACGTTGAACAGCGCAATTGGAAGAAGCGCACTAACGCCACTAGCAAAACCAAGAAACCTAAGAGAAGCAAAAGCAATTGCAGACAAACTATTCAGATAAATTGAATCTTGAATAAGTGTTGTGCAAAATATTATCACCAACTATTCAATATTCCATATTCAATAAAAAAGGAGGAGGACACAAAAAAGTGTCCCATAAAAAAAATGGTAACAGTACAAAGCGCAGAAAATGCATTGAAGGCGGTGTATTTAGGAGCAATCACGGAACTTCTTAACACCAAAGTAAACCCTCTTTTCACAAAGATTGAGCAAACAAGTTCAGACGTTTGGGGAAAAGAAATCAGAAAAGCAGTGTCAGCAGGTCTTAATGGCGGTGTTGGTGCTGGAACTGAAGATGGAGAATTGCCGACAGCTCATGGCAAAAAATATTTGCAAATGGTCGCAACGCTCAAAAATATCTATGGTCAAATCCAAATTTCCGACAAAGCAATCAGAGCTTCGGCAGATGGAAGAGGTGCGTTCACGGACCTGTTGAACGCAGAATTAACATCACTTCTTGAAGCTTCAAAATTCAACATGGGCAGAATGCTCTATGGCGACGGAAGCGGAATCTTGAGTGGAGTTGATCCGGGCACTCCGTCGGAAGGTTATCCAGTCGGCAGACCAAGATTTTTTGTCGCGGGAATGGTCGTTGACCTTCTTAACTTCAACAATCAACTTGTTTCAACAGGACACAGAATTCGCCATGTTGACCAAGTCCAAGGAAGAATTTTCTTTGAAAACGACCCACCAACACTAACTACAATAGGCGGAAGTCTTGTTGTTCAAGGAAGCTTTGGCAAAGAAATCACAGGACTAGAAGCTATTTTTAACAACGAAGAAATCTATGGATTGAGAAAAGAAGACCATGGTTTCTTGCAATCTCACATTGGTATTGCAAATGCCCCAATTGACGACATCTTGATTCAAAGAAACATTGACGCAATCGAACACAACACGTCAGGAACAATCAACTTCCTTGGAGCATCTCCAGATGTCAAATATGCTTACCAAGAATACTTAGGGCAATACAAAAGAAACATCGACATCATGGAACTAACAGGTGGTTTCAAAACACTTTCATTCAATGGGATTCCGTTTGTGTTTGAGCGTTTCGTTGAAGATGGAAGACTAATCCTTCTCGACACAACTGCATTTAAACTTCACCAACTTGATGATTGGCGTTTCCTTGAAACTGAAAATGGAAAAATCCTTCGTCAAAACCAAGGCAGAGCAACCTATAGCGCGACGCTAGTTAAGTATTGTGAATTGATTTGCGACAAGCCGAATGGACAAGGTGTCATCATTCAAATTCACACTTAGAAAAAATATTGAATATCGGATATGGAATATTGAATAGTTGAGAATAAAAAATAATTATCAAAACATAATTCAATATTCCATATTAAATATTCAATTAATTGGAGATTTTTTTTATGATTGGAACACATCAACTCATAACAGAGGACACATTCAATATTGCATCTCGTCTTAAAAATATCGACTCGACCTATTTTCTCGTCTTTAATCACAAGACGAGAAAATTTGAGGTGCATTCACGTGAACAGCGAGGGAATTCGCTGTGTTTGATTTTGCCGTTTTCAACTTTGGATGAAAGAACTCTCATTCATGTCAAGAAAACTCGTTCAGAAAACCGAAAACAATTTTTAATTGAAATGGAAAAAGAAAACGAAAAAATCGAAAAAGAAAAAATCGAAAAAGTAGCAAAAAATGCCGAAAAAGAAACGGAAAGAGCATTTAGATTAATTTAGTATGGAATAGGTGAGGATAAAAATAAATTTGAAAAGGACCTTCGACCCTTTTGTGGGAGATTAACTCCTATGAGAAATTCCCCAACAAAAGTATCAAAGATACTTGACAAGGGTCTTCGACCCGCTTGACGGAGATTGCTAGTTCAAGCAGAACCCGATAGAGCAGTCGAAGACTGTTGACAAGGGTCTTCGAACCGTTTGACGCTGAACGCGAATACGAGCAAAATCCGACAGAACAGTTGAAAACTGTTGACAAGGGTCTTCGACCCTCTTGTTGGGGAATTTCTAGTAATAGCAATTTCTCACAAAAGTATCAAAGATACTTGACAATAACTATTCAATATTCCATATTCCATATTCAAAAAAGGAGACTTATGTCAAACAGAATTACCTATAGAGACTGCGTTAGGCAAGCAGCAATAAATTTGCAACTCGATGATGTGATCACGGCATTGCAAGGAACAAGCAACAATTTTGGTGGAGCGAGCGCAGATGTTGTGGGAGAAATTGAAAGACTCACTAATTGTGCAAAAATGACGGCTATTGAAATAGCTTCTGACTACATTCCATTAACTCGTGAAGAAGAGACAAGAAGCCAAAACCAAAGGGTGAGACTCTCGTCTTTGATGGAAAGAGTTTCTTCTGTTGTGGCGGTCAGACAAGGCACTCAAAATGTCAATTTCTCACTCTCACATGATGAAATTCTTCTTCCCTTTGATGGTGTTTTTTCAGTTGTCTACAATTTTATCCCACCATTCGGCAACCCAAACTTGAGCGAACAAATTCCATGGAATCATGCAAAAGTTAACGAAAGAACACTAAGCTTTGGAATAGCATGTGAATATTGCATTTTGATGGGGATGTTTGATGAGGCACTCCTTTGGGACAAGCGCTTTAAAGACGCGCTCTTCAAAGCTAACATTGAAAAGGCGGAGAAGAAAATTAAGAGAAGAAGATGGCTTTAGATTTTTTATTGAATATTTAATATGGAATATTGAATAGGTGAGGATAAAAAAACAAACAACAACAAATATTCAATATTCAACCAATCAAGGAGAAACTATGAGAAACAACCTACTACCCGCAGTCCACAAAAGACTTGCGCAATTTAATTTTGAAAACTTTTTCGCTGGATTTAATTCAAGCGTTGATGAGAGCGTTTTGCCACTTCATATTGCAAAAAGAATCTATAACTTTAACATATCTGATGGGACGCTTTCAGATGGCTATGGTATGGCGCGAGATTCAAGATTTCCAATTGCGGCGACAAACATTTGGAACTATCGTTTTTGGCATGAAGAAAGTAAATCACACCGAAACATACTCATGGCTTCGCACACCAATGGAGAAATCAGGTTTCTTCCGCATGGGGAGAGAAATCTCACTCGATTGGTGGGGGTTCAGTTCACTTCGACTCCAATCGCCGTTAATTATCGATTGTTTGGTGAAGATGTCATCCTCATGACGAGTGAAACGGACGGGATGTTCGTTTGGAATGGAAGAGATGCAGCCTATAAAATTGAAGGCGCTCCAAGCATAAGAACATTGACAATGCACTTTGAAAGAATGTTCGTGACAACAGCGGGTGAAGCAAATGCGGTCTATTTTTCCGATGACCTTGATCCAACGAATTGGGGAATGGAACTCAATGAGGGCGGATTTATTCAGTTCATGGATGAAATGGGAAGTTCAAACAAAGTTATTTCTTTTTTGAACCATGTCTATGTTTTTCGTGATTATGGGATTTCTCGAATCACTGCATTTGGCGACCAAAGTGAATTTTCGGCGACAAATCTGTTCACATCTTCGGGAAGAATTTATGGAAAAACTCCAACGGCTTGTGGGGATAGAATAATGTTTTTGGCTAGTGACGGAATTTATATGTTTGACGGAATATCAACAATTCCAGTCGCGGGGCATTTAAAAGGGCTAATAAAACATTCTCCAAATGCGGTCGCTACATATCATGATGGTAAATATTTTTTGTCATTGAATCTTGACATAGGAACACCTAGTGCTGACAATAGAAACAATTCTTTTATTTCAATTGACCTCAAATCGGGATTAGTCAATGTGACTCATGGAATTGGGCCGACCGCTTTTAATTCAATTGACGGGAATCTTTTTGCGATATCACATGGAACAATTGGAACGATTAACAACAGTGCAAGAAACGCGGGAGATATTGCACTAAGAAAAAGCTACGTCAGTCCGTTGATTGACCTTGGGACTGATGAGATTAAAACAATTCGAGAATTCTACATCGACTCAACCGTTCCGTTTCAATTAACGCTGTTTTCCGAAACAACTTCAAGGACATTATCTGTCACTCCAAGAGTCGGAATAACAAGATTAAGAATGAACTTCAGAGGAAGGAAACTAGGATTTGCAATCGAAACAACGGCAACGGGTGGAAGGTTGACTCGTCCGGGGGTGAGATTTAGTATTTAATGAAGAGTGGAGTTCAGAATAAAAAAAATAATTTATCAATAACTACATTCCTCACTCTAAAAAAAAGGAGCAACAATGGATAGCAACACTAACAACTTGAGAAACTTGACAACTCGAATAGATGCCATAGAAGGACATTTGCGTTCAAGGAATAACAATGTGAACCTGCCGTCATCTCGCTTTGTTTATCAAGTGGGAGCGGAGGTGACAAGAGGAAGAGAGATGAGAGTTTGCAATATCTCAACTCCGTCACGAGGGACAACAACTCTTATTGTGAAAATAAAATGTGATGCGGTTGTTAGTGGGTCGCTAACCGTGTTTTTGGAAAATGCGTTACTATCGCGATTGAATATTGAAAATGGTTTGAGGGATCACATCATCATCAACACTATTCCAGTTGCGGGAGAGAGGACTCTTCGAATTGTTGGAGACGAAAACGTTCGAGTGACGGTTGAAACGGTCGAAGTTATTTTGATTGGTGCATCTCGCATGACGTCTCACAACGATTTGACTCGCGCTGATAGCAGTGATGGAGTCATGAGTGTTGTTTCTAGTTGGAGCAACAGATTATTTTTTCAAACAGACCAAGGTCGAACAATTAATGCCGCGGTCGCAGGTTCGGTCGTTGGTGTCGGACAAGTTTTTGATGTTTTGAGCTTGAATGCCACAACAACCTATATTGTTTATAGCGATTTATATGATAATCTTTTTTGTGTTAGGGCTCTAAGACAAGGAGCAAGTTTCAATTTTCAAAGACGTTTTCTCGGGCGTGGCGGACAAAGCCTTGCAATTTGCTCTCATCAAAACAATCTAATAATTGCATTCGTTCGAGGAAATGAGACTGGATTTCTCACAGTCTCTCATGACTTGAGAGAAAGAACAAACGAATCATTTTTTGAAAATCCCGAATCAATTACAAGCGTGACTTTCATCAAAAATTCTCGGAAACCTATGCTGATTTTGGCAAACAGCGAAAGAAGTTTTTTGAGAAATATGGAAGAGTCCACCGAGGCAAGAGGGACAGTTAGAGTGAATGTGTCCGTGGCTATAGTTCAATAACGATGTGTAATGTTCAGTTTTCAATGCCTAATGACCACTAAAATATTTCAAATTAATTTTTTTAACAATCATTGAGCATTGAGAATTGAACAATTAAAAATGGAGGAACGAGATGTTTTCATTAAAAAACAGCATAACAATCAAGCACGGAGAGTTTTCTCAAACTTCGTCAAATAATGTTTTAAACATTATGGATGCTCTTAGGGCGGGAGCCGCTTATGGGAATTTCATGATTTTAAGAACTCAAAACAATCAATCTTTTAGAGAGTCATCATATCTTGAGAGCATTAATAACAATGTTTTGAATGGGGCTTTAATAGCTCACTACAGCGCGACTTTTAGCGATGAAGCATTAAATGGAGAAACATTCAATCAAGCAGGACTTTCTCACAACGGAACAACATTTTTTAATGTTGCAACTTTCACTCCTTTTGTCAAACAAGAAGGAATTGATATTCATGTGACAGTGACAGTAGTTGTGAATTTGACTGGAAACACTAATATGGTGTCTGGAGGAGACAATCGTTTCATGAGAGTTGTTTTGGGAGCAGAGCCATATGAAAACTCTTGGAGAGCTATTTCGGACATCTGCAACCACTTGGATTTTCCTCATGAAAGAAACATTGCAGAAACTCCAACAATGGGACATGGAACAAATGGGACTTTTACTGGCAATTCACTAACAGTTTTGGGGCGTGCTGATGTTAATTCAAGTGAAACAGTATTTTTGTATCAAAACATTCCAGCCTTCCGGGTGTTTTTGCCAAACCAAATATCAATTCAAACAACGAGCGGAGTCGTTCAGAACGACAGAACTGTTGCAGTGAACTTTGATGACATTGAAACATTGACGGGAGCGACAATGACTGGAGGGAGTCTTGCGGGAATGCCACAATTGGTTCATTCAACAAATCGACTTTTTCGAATTGGCTCTCAAATAAATTTTTCTGTTGGACGTGGAGCAAGGCTCGTTGGTTCTCCATTCGCTCAGTCTGTGGTCCTAGCAACAACTCATGAGCTGATTCTCATTCGTCCAAACTCGACAAATGGAGAGCTTGAGGTTGTTCAAAGATATCCAAATCCTGTTTTTCAAAACGGACAGCCCGACAACGTTAATGGTTTTTCAGTGACTGGATTTGCAACAGTTGCAGTTTTTTCTAATGACATAACAGTCTACTTTCCATCGGGCGATGTGACAAGAATTCCGCTCGCAAGAGGGGAGCAAAATGTTTTTATTGACGAAGGAATTTCTTTCCACTACGCGAGAATATCCAATGGGCGACTTGAAAGATTTCGAATAACTCCAGCTGGAGCAATAACCCAAATTGAAGACAGCACCGTTCCTTCTGACACAAGGATATTTCGCTCAAACAATTCAATAATGGTTCTGTCAAGAGATGGTGCATCAAGATATCTCAATTCATTAGCAGCGGACACAAACCTTGGAATAAGACTTAGTGTGATAATGAACACAAGCAATATTCCAATGCAATTCACGGCATCTGATAGCATTGTTTTTGGAAGAGTTTATGCCGCGAACATGTTTTTTCCAATATTCGGAGCGAGTCAAATTGTTCAAACACATTTTGCTGGCTTTGAAACTGTTCAACTAGCCCATGATTTCGTCTTTAGGTCTGGAGCAAGTGTTTTGAATATGTTTAATCGAGTGACAAGAACAATGGTGACTGTTCCAATATCTGGACAAGTCGCCCCATTCACATCGCTTGCAGATGTCGGAAACTATATTCTTGCAATAAACGAGAATGGGGAAGTTGCGACATATTTCAAAAACAGATTCAGAGGATACATTTTCCATCAAGGATTCAACATTGGAGCAAATGTCACTGTCCACACTCGGACAAGAAGAGTAAATTTTGCCAACCATGCACAGGCAGTTTTAACAATAGATTTTACATAATGAAACCGTCGAGTTTAATCGTCGATTTCCAAAGGAGGATAAAAAAATGGATGCAATTTTAACAATGGCACTAGGCAACGGACTTTGGTGTGCGTTATTTTGTTTCTTGTTCTTCCACCTCATCAGAGATGCGAAAAAACGAGAAAAAAAATACCAAGAAACCATCAACATGCTCGGAGGGAAAATAGACGTTGTCGTGAAAATCAAAGAAGACACCGAGAGAATAATGCGGGCGCTAGAAAGTGAAGACAGAACAGTCTCGCTAACAAGAAGAGTCGCAAGAGCGAAAGCCGCGGTGACGGGAGTAGTGACTTAAAAGGAGATTGAATATTGAATATAGAACTATGGAATAGGTAGGACAAGATGGTTTGTCAACACATATTCAATATTTTCATATTCAATATTCCACATAAAACTATGTTTTTTTCAAGAAATCTTCTCCGTCTTGGTGACGGAAGAATAACAAGTGGAGCGTTCAACTCCGAAAACAACACGGCAACATTGCTTTCGCGGCGTGGCGGACAAATCTATCGAATGACTCATAATCTAACAAACAGAAGAACGTCAAGACCACTGCTATTAAGTTTTGCTGATGATGCTGACATAGCCGAAGCAAGACTTGTCGAAAGAGTTGGAAACGATTTGGTCGTTTCAACTCTCAATTAAAAATAATGCTAAAATCGGCAAACGAAATCAAAAGAACAATATCAACTTATAACAAAATAAAAATCCAAAAACAAAAAAAGGAGAATGGTAAATAGTGAATAGTGATTGTCAAAATGTTTTTTCAAAAATCTAAAAAAACATCGACGTCTGCTATTCACTATTCATTAAAAACAACATGGCATCAGCATTTCAAATTAATCTAAGAAATCTTGGCAATTCGGGAAATAACAATAGTTCGCCAACGAACAGAAACGAACTTGAAACATTCCTAATGCGTCAGAATCAAATCGAAAGGCCCGTTCTTCCGAGCAATCCAACACTGGATCGATGGACAATGAACGAAACAACTGACGACCAACTTCGTCAAAGAGTCAACGATGAATGGGCAGGCTACTTCAACAAAAATATGGTGGCAATTGAAAACAACATCAACAATCTCTACAACCAAGCAAGAAACGACCAAACACTTGCTCAAAGAAGTGCGGACGAAAGACGTGCCGCGATTGAGAAAGAGTATGGCGTTGCAAGAGAAAATGTTGCGAACGACAGTTTGAGAAGAGGGCTCGCTCGTTCAAGCATTGCTGTCAATCAGCAAGCGACACTGTCAAATATAGCAGCGGAGCAAAGAACTGGGGTTTCAAATGAACTGATTGAGAGAATGGCAGGACTTGACGCTGAAATCTATAATCTTGAAGGAATGAGACAAGGCGCAATCGACAACTTCAATATTGCATTCGCAGCACGTGTGACTCAAGAATTAAACAGACTAAAAGGCGAACGTGACGCATTCAATCGTGAGGTAATTCGATTCAACAACCAAGCCGCTCAACAAGAAAGAGACAACCAAATGCAAAACATCATGAACGAAAGTCGCCTCCATGGAGAAAGGCTTAATCAAATGCAAACAGAACAAGAACTCAATCTTCAAACAAACTTTAGAGAAAACTATCTCAAAATTCGTCAGTATCTTGCAAACATGTCAAGGCGCGATGCGAGAAATGCTCTCGCGAATGATCCGCTCTTTAGAAGTCACCTCAACTCATATTTCTTCTATAGACTCTATGATGAGTTTGCAAGATAGTATTTAGTGTTTAAAAATCTTGAAAAAAGAAAGCAGATATTGAAGTGATTGTTTTCACAAAACGACTGTGACAAGAGCGTCATTGACGCAAAGGAGAACCAAATGAAAATATTCAAAAAAATCAAACAAATCATAATTAAGATACTGCGCAAAATCAAAATTATCAAATCAAGAAATGCGTTTGAAAATCGAACAGAAACAAATGAATAACAATGAAACCGCCTTGAACAAAAAACTTTTCAAGGCGGTTTATTTTTTTGCGTTTTGGCAACAATTAGTTATTGTGCAAACGGAATATTTAAAATTTTTATCATTAGCTCATCAAATGCTAGCGTCTTGTGAGATGCCTGTTATTTTGTGTATTGGTTCAGATAAGGTGACAGGGGATGCTTTGGGGCCTGTTGTCGGGCATATTTTGACAAAGGAAATGAATGTTCCAAGCTTTGTTTATGGCACTCTTTCTCGTCCAGTCAATGCGTTAAATCTTTTGGAGACCATCGCATTCATCAAACACAAGCACCGTGACAAGAAGTTGCTTGTCATCGACTCGTCTGTTGGAAGCAGTGAAGACATTGGAAAAATATCCATTAAATATGGAGGAATCTATCCGGGAGCTGCATCTGGCAAAAACTTGCCGAAAATTGGGGATTTTTCAATAACCGCCACAGTTTGCTCATCGGCAAGTCTTCTCGGTTGCGTTTCACTTGGGTTCATCTTCAAGATATCTAAACAGATAGCAAGCGCAATAAGCAGTTCACTTTCAATGCATCATTCAGAATGCACAATGCACAATGTCGGTTAAAATGATTCTCTCTATTCACAAAATCTTAATCATTTTTTAATCATTTTTTGACAACTATCACTTGACTAACATTGCAATATGTTATAAAATATAAACACACAATCATTGTGCATTGAAAAAAGGAGCAAATATGGCAATATCATTTTTCGACATAGGTATTTTAGTCTTGATAGTTTTGGTTGGCCTTATGGGGATTTTCCAAGGCTTTTTTAAGATGGTCGTCGGCTTCTTTGGCTGGTTTATCACTCTTATTATCGCATTTTTCCTAACGAGCATTGTTGCCTATGCTCTTCTTGATGTGAATTTCATTTCGGGCTTCGTTCTCATGAATGAAAGGTCAATCTATAACTGGGCAACTGGCTGGATTTCACAATGTCAATACTTCGGGGAGTGTGCCCGATTGCTGTGCCTGTCTTGCAGGCTCACTAATGGTGCAAATGAATATGCAATCGCAGGGTTCTATCCCGAAAACATGGCGGCAGCGATGTTTGCTTATTTCATATTGTGTGCAATAGTTTTCGTAATCCTTTTTATTTTGCTAAGACTCGTCATGATGCTTTTAACATTCTTCCTCAAAAAAATCAAAAGAAGCGAAGACGGACCAAGACCACTCTCAAGAATTTTGGGCATGTTGGTTGGTTTCGCAAGAGGTTTTCTTTATGCTTGTTTGATTTTGATGGTTGTCTCTTATGTCATTCACTTTCCATTCCTCGAAGCGGTCTATGTTGACATTCAACGTGGATTCCTCGCTCGTCACATTCTTTCATGGATGGGCTATGTTTCAGATTGGATGATGACTTCAAACAACTACTATGTCAGCATAAAAATCGCACACCTCTTCGCAGTCGCGGGATTAACTGGAAATGGCTACACCAACGGAAGTGGCTACTATTATGCCTATGAACAAGCAACATATGTTTTTCAATCAGCAAGATACTTTTTAATCAAATAACAAAACAACAACTACAAAAAAGACTGTTTTAACCAAACAGTCTTTTTTTTTCAGCGTGTAACGCATAACGATAATAATAGCTATTTAAAATATCTTTATTCATCATTATGTGTTATGCATTGAAACACCTAAAAACAGTTGAAGGCTGACAACTAAAAGTAGCAGAAAAAAACACTTATAATCTTGACATTTGCACTGGTTGATGACATAATTATCGCATGAAGAATGAATACAGACTAAAAGGATTAGGTTGTGCGAATTGTGCTTCAAAAATTGAAAACATGCTCAAAGAAATGAAAGAGGTGAAAAGTGTCACACTGCATTTTGTTACAGCAACTCTTAAAATTGAATTTGAACAAGGCTTTTTTGAAAATCAGAATGAAGCTATTTCCATGATTGAAAAAACAGCGAAAAAATTTGAATCAGGAATAAAAGTCACTGCAAAATCTAAATCAAAAGAAGAAAAAGGAAAGAAATGGGATTTCAAGACAAAGTTTCATCTAATAAGGCTCGTTGTTGGAGTTGTTCTTTTGGCGATAGGTCTGACTTTGCAATATGCCGTTGGAATTGCTCCATTAATGCTACTTTGGCTTTTCATTCCAACCTATGTTTTTCTTGGCTATGACGTTGTTATCAAGGCAGTTCGAAGCATGTTCAAAGGTCAAATTTTCAATGAAAACTTTCTAATGGCATTAGCAACCATTGGTGCTTTTGCAATAGGAAAATATGCCGAAGCTGTTGGAGTTGTTCTGTTTTTTCAAGTCGGGGATTTCTTTCAAGGACTCGCGGTTAATAGAGCAAAGAATAACATTGAAAATCTTATGGATATTCGTCCAGATTTTGCATGGGTCAAAACATGTTGTGGTGCACTTGTCAAAAGAGAGCCGGAAGATGTTAAAATTGAAGACATAATAGTCGTTAAAGCAGGAGAGAGGATTCCTCTCGATGGGATAGTGGTTGATGGAGATGCATCTTTGGACATGGCGGCACTAACAGGAGAAAGCGTTCCGCGAGGAGTTAAGTCTGGAGATGCCGTTCTTTCTGGAAGCGTGAATCAAAACGGTCTTCTAACTATTTCTGTTTCAAAAATATATGCCGACTCAACCGTTTCAAAAATTATTGAACTAGTTCAAAATGCAACCGAGAAAAAAGCACCAACGGAGACATTCATAACAAAATTCGCAAAATATTACACTCCTTTTGTTATGCTAGCCGCATTTTTGATTGCAACACTCCCTCCACTTTTCTTAGGCATTAGTAACAATTTTTATGACATGTCATGGACATATTCATGGTATCCATGGGTTTCTAGGGCATTGATTTTTTTGGTCATTTCTTGTCCATGTGCATTAGTTTTATCTATTCCGCTGGGTTTTTTTGGAGGTATTGGACGAAGTGCGAGAGAAGGAGTTTTGGTCAAGGGTGGGAATTATCTTGATGCGTTAAACAAAGTAAGGGTTGTTGTTTTTGACAAAACAGGAACGCTAACCAAAGGAGTTTTTGAAGTTGTTCAAATTGAAACCGCAAACGGATTTAGTGAGGAAGAAGTGTTGAAAATTGCAGCATATGCTGAAAGCATGAGCAATCATCCAATCGCTCAGTCAATTGTCAAGTGTTATGACAAAGAAATCGACAGGGAAAAATTAAGTGAGTATTTTGAAATTGCTGGACATGGGATAAGCATTCAGTTTGACGGCAAAAAAACGATTGTTGGGAATATGAAACTAATGAATAAAGAGGGAATTGGGGCAGTTGAGTCATGTGGATTGGGAACAAAGGTTTATGTTGCGGTTGAGGAAAAATTTGTTGGTTGTTTAACAATAAACGATCAAATCAAAGAAGATAGCAAAAGAACAATAGCAGAACTTAAAACAAAGGGTATTAAAACAGTAATGCTAACAGGAGACACAGTGGATGTTGCAAAAACTGTCGGAGAAGAGTTGGGGGTTGACACTATTGTTGGCGGATTGTTGCCGCACCAAAAAGTTGAAGAGGTTGAAAAAATAAAATCTACTCTTAGCAAAAAAGAAAAACTAATGTTTGTTGGAGATGGAATAAACGACGCTCCAGTCCTAGCTCTCGCGGACATCGGTGTTGCCATGGGTGGAATAGGGTCAGATGCTGCAATTGAAGTCGCGGACGTTGTTCTCATGACAGATGAGCCGTCAAAGTTGCTCTCGGCTTTTCGTGTTGCAAAGAAAACAAAAAACATAGTTTGGCAAAACATAATAGTCTCGCTAGTCGTGAAAGTGGCATTTTTGGGGCTTGGTGCAGTTGGAGTTTCATCGCTTTGGGAAGCAGTTTTTGCAGATGTTGGAGTTTCATTGCTTGCTGTTCTAAACACTTTGAGAATATTTAGAGCAAAAAAACAAAACAACACACTCGAAAATTCCAATCACCATGAAGATGGTTGCTGTGGGGAATAGTTTTTGATTTATTTGCAATTTACAACTTACAATCTGTTGATAGAATAATTTGACATCAAATCGTCAATTGTAAATTTAAAAGGGTCTTTGAGCATTTTGTTGAGAAAATGTAATGTAAAAGCAATCTCCAACAAAAGGGTTGAAAATCCTTGACAGTCTGTTTTTTATTTTATATAATATAGTTCTATGTTAAATGTTACTGATGTTTCACTTCAATTCGGGTCACGTGTTCTTTTTGACAACGTGAATTTGAAGTTCAATAAAGGCAATTGCTATGGTGTTATCGGGGCTAATGGTGCAGGCAAGTCAACATTTTTGAAAATTCTTGCTGGTGACCTTGAGCCAAATAAGGGTAGTGTCACCATGGACAAAGATGAAAGAATGAGCGTGCTTAGTCAAAATCAAAATGCCTATGATGACTTGACGGTTCTCGAATGCGTCATGGCAGGCCACTCTAGATTGGTTGAACTCTCTAAAGAGAGAGAAGAGATTTATGCGCGTATGGAAGTTGAATACACCGAAGAAGACGGGGTCAAGGTTTCCGAACTCGAAGAAGAATTTGCTGAAATCGGTGGCTATGAAGCGGAGAGTAGTGCTGAAACACTACTCAACCAACTAAAAGTTGATGATTCACTTTTCCACACCAAAATGTCTGACGTTGAAGCAAAAATCAAAGTCAAAGTCCTTTTGGCAAAAGCGCTGTTCTTGACTCCAGATATCTTGGTTCTTGATGAGCCAACGAACAACTTGGACGCAAAAACTGTAAAATGGCTTGAAGAGTATTTGATGAATCTTGAAGAAAGTGTTGTCATTGTTGTTTCGCATAACCGTCGTTTCCTTAACAGAATTTGCACTCACATCTGCGATGTTGATTTCAAAAAAATCAATATCTATGTTGGGAACTATGATTTTTGGTATGAAACGAGCCAACTTCTTGCTCGTCAAGCAAAAGACCTCAACAAGAAAAAAGAGCAACGAGCGAAAGAACTTGCGGAATTTATTGCAAGATTTTCGGCGAATGCTTCAAAATCAAAACAAGCAACTTCAAGAAAAAAAGAACTCGAAAAAATTCAACTTGATGACATCAAGCCATCAAGCAGGAAATATCCGTTCATCGACTTCAAATTCGATCGTGACATTGGAAATGAAATACTCCGAGTCGAAGGTCTGACAAAAAAAGGTTTTTTTGAGGATGTTTCTTTCTCTGTCAAGAAAGGTGACAAAATTGCATTTTTTGCAAGAAACACAAATGTTGTTTCTATGCTTTTTGAATGCATAATGGGTGAACAAAAACCCGACAAAGGAACTGTTGCGTTCGGTCAAACAATTATTCCGGGCTATATGCCTCAAGACTATGACCATTTTTTTGACGGCATTGACTTGAATTTGGTTGAATGGATTGCTCAATTCTCAAAAGAAAAATATGAAGAATATCTTCGTGGCTGGCTTGGAAGAATGTTGTTTTCTGGTGAAGAAGCATTAAAACAAGCGAAAGTTCTCTCGGGTGGAGAAAAAGTTAGATGTATGCTTGCAAAAATGATGCTAGGTGGTTCAAATTTTTTGTGCCTTGATGAACCAACAAATCACCTTGACCTTGAAAGCATAACTGCACTCAATAAAGGCATGACAAATTTCAAAGGCAACATGATTTTCACAACCCAAGACGAAGAAATTATCTCAACCGTTGCAACTAGAATAATCGAAATCGATGGAACAAAAACATTCGACCGCGATTGCACCTATGACGAATATTTGTCGAAATAAGAAAAAATCTCCTTTCTTTAAGAAGAAGGGAGATTTTTTTGTGTTAGGTGTCCGTTGTTGTTATTTTCAACTTCCTAATTCGCCTAGATTCTATCACTACCAATGTAACTCCACAAATCAACCCAACAATCGCCGTGATAACGATTTGAAAAGTGGTGAAGAAAACACCCGACCCCAGCATTGAAATAATTGTTCCGCCAAGGTTGAAAATGAAATGAGCAATAATTGCAAGCCAAATATTTTTTGTGACAAACACCAAATAACCCCAAATGAGCCCAAGCAAAAAAGTATAGCCCAATTGCATGAGGTCGAGAGAGAAAAGGTGAAGGAAAGAAAAGAGGACGGCGCCAATCAATATTGGCAAGTGGACAGTGAATAGTGAGTGGCGAACAGTTGTTGTTGAGTCGATTTCTTTTTTTGATTTGATTGTCTGAAATAATTCGAAAAGCAAAAGAAGAACCAACCCTCTAAAAAACACTTCTTCAAAAAGTGCGACCGATGCGTTGAGAAAAAGATAAGTGAAAACTTCGCGGGCTGTTGCCTCTAGTGTCGCTTGTTCCGAAATGAAAGAGGCAAAAGGAAAGTTGAAAATACTGACAAGGAAGATGACGATGACAATTAAGGTAGAGTGCAGAATGTTTGTTGGTTGTTTTTGTTTGAAGTTTGAAGCATTGTTTTGATCTTTATTCCGCATTAATAAATGCCTTTTAAACCCAAAAACAAACATCAAAGCAATACCGAATCCAGTAAAAAGAACCCTCACAATTCCTAATGCCAAATAATCATTAACACCAAATATTGAAATCGGAAACAAAACACATGCCACAGCAAATGCAAGAACGGCAACAAGTTTCAAAATATTATTCAAAATATGACCTCGTTTTTTTGTCATTTGTTTTTGCGGTTGGAAGTTTGGGTTTTCAGTAGTCTCGCTGTTTTCGCTGCAAACTATTGCTTTTGGCTTTGAAAAGAGAAGCGTTATTGAGATTTAATGGTGAGTCTAGTTGAGAAAAGATTGTTTTCATTAAGATTTTCCAGATGACAAAGGCATCAAAGACGCAAAAAATTCGCAAAAATATTTTCGAAAAAGGGACAAAATCATTTGACCGTCTTGATTTATTATGTTATCATGATAGAATGCGTATTTTATGCATTATTGAATTTCCAAAATTTAGTTAAAAAACTAAGATGAACCGAACATATATATTCTAATTCAAATAAAATCATATGTCAACTTTTTTCGCGCTAGGTCGAAAAAAGAATTTTTGCATTTAGAAACACCAAAAATTAATTAATAATTGTGCATTGTGCTATTTCGCATTTTGCATTTAAAAAAGAGGAAGTGCCCCAATGTCAAACATCAAAAAAGTAAAGTTTGGAAACACCATTCGCAGAAGTTTTCACAAGGTTGAAGAAGTCATCGACATTCCATACCTTATTGAAGTTCAAAAGCGTTCTTATGAGGAATTTCTCTCAACTGGTATTGCCGAAGTCTTGCAAGATTTCTCGCCAATTGAGGATTTTTCAGAGAGAATTGAGTTTCATTTCCTCTCACACCGTTTTGACGACAAGCCGAAATACACTGAAAAAGAGTGTAAAGACAGAGACGCAACTTATGCAGTTCCACTAAGAGTCAATGTCAGACAAGTCAAGAAACAAACAGGCGAACAAATAGAGCAGGAAGTCTATATGGGCGATTTTCCGCTAATGACTCCAAACGGCTCATTCATTATCAATGGCGCGGAACGTGTTGTCGTTTCGCAACTTGTGCGTTCTCCGGGTGTTTATTTTGAGGCGTTCCAAGATGTCAAAACTGGACAAACTCGCCACAAAGCAACGAACATTCCATCTCGTGGAGCATGGCTAGAGTTCTCTCAAGATGACAAAGGCGTTCTTTGGGTTCAAATCGACAAAACAAGAAAAATCGCAGCAACTTCTCTTCTTAGAATTTTCGCAGCCCTTCCAAGAGATGCGTCTGAATTCACTGAAGAGAAAGACAAAAGAAGAAAAAGAGTGGCGGAAGAAAGAGTCTACCTCAAAAGTCCAAGAGCGCTTGCGACTGATGAAGACATCAAATCAATCTACCACAACGACGCTATTATTGCCCTAACGCTTGAAAAAGATACTGCGAAAACTCCAGACGAAGCAATTATCGAAATCAACAAAAGAATTCGTCCGGGCGAGGCGACAAATGTTAAACAGATTGCTGACTATATTGAAAATCTATTTTTCGACAGAAGAAAATATGACCTTTCGCGTGTCGGTCGTTATAAATACAACAAAAAACTGGCTATCTGGGCAAGAATCGAAAATCAAACGGTTTCTCGCGATGTTGTTGACGCTGATGGTGTTCTTTATGCAAAAGCAGGAGATGTCATCACTTTGGAAAAAGCAAAACAAATCCAAAATGCGGGTGTCAATGAAGTTGCATTAAAAGTCGTTGATGAAAACGGAAAAGATGCGGAACATTTTGTTATTGGTAATAACCATGTTTTCCTCTCTTCCGTTATTGAAGGTGATGCAAGAGACATGGGACTGACTGAAATGATTTACTACCCAGTTTTGAAAGAAATCCTTGAATCAATCAAAGACAAAGCAAAACTCAAAAAAGCATTAATGGAAAACGCAGAAAGGTTGTGCGCAAAACACCTTCTTGTTGACGACGCGATTTCTTCAATTAACTATATCATTGGTCTAAGATACGGAGTTGGTTTCACTGACAATATTGACCACCTTGGAAACAGACGTGTTCGTTCTGTTGGGGAACTGCTTCAAAACCAATTGAGAATTGGTATTGCAAGACTTGAGCGCGTTGTTCGTGAAAGAATGCAAATTCAAAACGAAGCGGAAGTCACTCCTTCTTCTCTAATCAACATTCGCCCAGTTTCATCTTCAATCAAAGAATTTTTCGGTTCATCTCAGCTCTCTCAGTTCATGGATGAAACGAATCCGATTGCAGAACTAACTCACAAAAGAAAACTCTCTGCTCTTGGGCCCGGTGGTCTTAACCGTGAACGCGCAGGCTTTGAAGTCCGTGACGTTCACTACACGCACTACTCAAGAATGTGTCCGATTGAGACTCCAGAGGGACAAAATATCGGTCTAATTTCATCGCTTTCATCATTCGCAAGAATCAACGAATATGGTTTCATTGAAGCACCTTTCCGTGTCGTTGATCAAAAAAACAAAAAGGTCAGCGAAGAAGTTCACTATCTCTCAGCGGATGAAGAAGATCGCTACAAAGTTGCTCAAGCAACAGAAGAACTAGACGAAAATGGCTGGTTCAAAAACGACAGAATCTTGATGCGTCAACACGACAACATTCTTGCGGTTACTCGTGAAGAAGTTGACTATATGGACGTGTCTCCAAGACAAATGGTTTCGGTTGCAACCGCTCTAATCCCATTCCTTGAAAACGATGACACGAACAGAGCGCTGATGGGATCGAACATGCAAAGGCAAGCAGTTCCACTTTTGAAACCAGAAGCTCCAATTGTTGCGACGGGTGTTGAACACAAAATAGCATATGACTCGGGCGTTATGGTTATCGCTCGTGAAGACGGCATTGTTGAATATGTTGACTCTGAAGAAATCAGAATAAGAGAAACAAAAGGCAAATTAATGTCCTACACTCTTAAAAAATTTGTTGGAAGTAACCAAGGAACTTGCATCAACCAACGTCCCCTAATCAACAAAGGCGACAAAATCAAAAAAGGACAAGTTCTTGCCGACGGACATTCAACTGACAACGCAGAGCTAGCTCTTGGAAGAAACATTCTCATCGGGTTCATGCTTTGGGAGGGATATAACTATGAGGATGCGATACTAATTTCAGAACGCATCGTTAAAGACGATGTTTTCACTTCAATTCACATTGAAGAACACGAACTTGAAGCAAGAGACACAAAACTCGGCGAAGAAGAAATTACTCGCGAAATCCCGAATGTCGGTGATGACGCACTCAAAAACCTCGACAGTGAAGGAATCATTAGAGTCGGCGCTGAAGTCACATCTGGAGACATCCTTGTTGGAAAAGTAACTCCAAAAGGTGAAACTGAATTGACTCCCGAAGAAAGACTTCTTCGTGCAATCTTTGGCGAAAAGTCAAGAGAAGTTCGCGACACATCACTACGAGTTCCTCATGGTGAGGGCGGTATTGTTGTTGATGTCAAAATCTTTACTCGTGCAAACAAAGATGAAATGTCTCCGGGTGTCCACAAACTTGTCCGTGTCTATATTGCTCAAAAGAGAAAAATTTCTGTCGGTGATAAAATGGCAGGAAGACACGGAAACAAAGGTGTCATTTCAAGAATTCTTCCAGAAGAAGACATGCCGTTCATGGCGGACGGAACACCGCTTCAAATCGTTTTGAACCCACTGGGAGTTCCATCACGTATGAACATCGGTCAGGTCTTAGAAGTCCACTTGGGATTAGTCGCAAAAGCACTCGGTTGGCATGTTGCAACTCCAGTATTTGACGGAGCAGTCGAGAGCGGAATCCAAGAACTTCTTCAAGAAAATGGATTCACTCATGAAGGCAAAGTCGATGGTAAAGTTCAAATGTTCGATGGAAGAACAGGTGAGCCGTTTGAAAACAGAGTCACAGTTGGATATATGTATATGATAAAACTTATCCACCTTGTCGACGACAAAATCCATGCTCGCTCTACTGGGCCTTACTCTCTCGTCACCCAACAGCCACTCGGCGGAAAAGCACAGTTCGGTGGACAGCGTTTCGGAGAAATGGAGGTTTGGGCACTTTATGCTTATGGCGCCGCGAACATTCTTCAAGAAATTATGACAGTCAAGTCTGATGACGTTGTTGGACGTGTCAAAACCTATGAAAGTATTGTCAAAGGCTTGAATCTTTCTGAACCGGGTGTTCCAGAGTCGTTCAAAGTTCTTATTAAAGAACTTCAAGCTCTCGCTCTTGATGTCAAAGTTCTTGCAGAAGACAAAGGTGAAATCAAAATCAAAGACCTTATCGACGAAGAATTTGACTATTCTGGCAAAGGCAAAAGAAGAGACAAACACTTTGACATGGGCTCACTCAAACTTGATGACGAAATTGATTTGGGACCAAGTGTCTTTAGTGATGATGTCATGGAAGATGATGACGGAGACAGTCTTGAAGGTTTCAGCTTGATTGACGACCACAATATCTTTGATGTCCCAGACCCATTTGCGGACAGAACTGTGAGTGAAGACGACTTCCTCCTTGACGACGATGACTTGTTTGGAGCGTTTGATGGAGAAGAAGAAGCAGGCGGAAAGAAAGGTAAGAAGAAATAGATTTCAATTAATAGTGAATAACGAATTGTGAACAGTGCAGGTCAAATATTATTTATAGGAACAAAAAATTTGACAAGGGTCTTCGACCCGTTTGACGGAGAGTGCAAACACAAGGCAGAATCCGACAGAACAGTCGAAAACTGTTGACAAGGGGTCTTCGACCCGTTTGACGGAGAGTGCAAATATATGCAGAACCCGACAAAGCAGTCGAAGACTGTTGACAAGGGTTTTCGACCCGTTTGACGGAGAAGTGCAAATATATGCAGTTTCCGACAAAACTGTTGAAAACAGTTGACAAGGGTCTTCGACCCCTTTGTGAGGATGTTTCTAATAATAGCAATCTCCGACAAGAGCATCAAAGATGCTTGACAAGGGTCTTTGATTCGTTTGATGCTGAACAGAAATATAAGCAGAACCCGACAAAAATATCGAGGATACTTAACAATCGTTATTCACTATTATCATTCACCAACAACCAATTTCAACAGTCACAAACTTTGTGACTATCAACTAAATTAAGGAAGCATTAAAATGTTTGAACTAAATAATTTTGATTCAATGCAAATCGCACTAGCAGGCCCAAACAAAATTCGTGAATGGTCTCATGGCGAGGTGACAAAACCAGAAACTATCAACTATCGAACTCAAAAGCCTGAGCGCGAAGGACTTTTTTGCGAAAGAATTTTCGGGCCAAACAAAGACTGGGAGTGTCATTGTGGAAAATATAAAAGAATTCGCTATAAAGGCGTTGTTTGTGACAAATGTGGCGTTGAGGTAACACGCTCAAAAGTGCGTCGCGACAGAATGGGGCACATTGAACTTGCCGCTCCTGTGACTCATATTTGGTATTTCAGAGGAGTTCCATCAAGAATTGGGCTCATTCTTGACATGCCTCCAAAAGCACTCGACAACGTTGTCTATTTCGTTTCTTATATTGTCCTTGACCCGGGCAACACAAATTTGGAATATAAGCAAATCTTGACAGATGCTCAATATGTTGAAGCAAGAGAACTTTATGGCGATGCTTTTAAAGTCGGCATGGGAGCAGGAGCGCTCAAAGAACTTCTCTCTCAAATGGACATCAAAGAAGAGCATGAAAAAGCTAAAAAAGCAGTAGAAACTTCAACAAGTTTGAAAAAAGTCAAGGCAATTAAACGTCTCGACATTCTTGATAGCTTCCTCAAAAGTGGCAATGATCCTCAATGGATGATTCTTGATGTTCTTCCAGTCCTTCCACCAGAACTTCGTCCAATGGTTCAACTTGACGGTGGACGTTTTGCGACGAGTGATCTTAATGATTTGTATCGCAGAGTCATTAACAGAAACAACCGCCTAAAAAGATTGATGGAACTCGGCGCTCCAGAAATTATTATTAGAAATGAAAAAAGAATGCTCCAAGAAGCGGTCGATGCCCTTATTGACAACGGTCGTCGTGGAAAACCAGTTTCGGGATCTGGAAACAGAGAACTGAAATCATTATCAGGACTTCTGAAAGGAAAGCAAGGACGTTTTCGTCAAAACCTTCTCGGAAAGCGTGTTGACTATTCGGGAAGATCGGTTATTGTTGTTGGACCAGAACTAAAAATGTATCAATGCGGATTGCCGAAAGAAATGGCGCTTGAACTATTCAAGCCATTCGTAATGAAAGAGCTTGTCTCTCAAGGCAAAGCCCACAACATCAAAAGCGCAAAAAGAATCGTTGAAAGAAGTGGAAAAGATGTTTGGGGAGTTTTGGAAGGGGTTATTAAAGAACATCCAGTTTTATTGAACCGCGCGCCAACACTTCACAGACTTGGTATTCAAGCATTCGAACCAGTCCTTGTTGAAGGAAGAGCAATCAAACTTCACCCACTGTCGTGTGCCGCATTCAATGCCGACTTTGACGGTGACCAAATGGCGGTTCACGTTCCACTTTCAGTAGAAGCTCAAGTTGAAGCAAGATTCCTAATGCTCGCGTCTAACAACATCTTGAAACTTTCCGACGGACGACCAGTATGCTCTCCAACCCAAGATATGGTTATCGGTTGCTACTACATGACAATCGACAAACTCGGAGCAAAAGGCGAGGGTAAGAACTTTATTTCTGTTGACGAAGCTAAAATGGCATATATTAACAAAGAAATTGAACTTCAAGCTCTTATCAACGTTCGCATCAAGAAAGAAATCGATGGACAAATGCGTTCGAAAAGAGTACTCACAACTGTTGGAAGAATCCTCTTCAATGAAGCGATCCCTCAAGATATTCTTCTCAACAAACGTGACACAGATGACAAAATATTTGACCTAGAAATCAATCAAACCGTCAATCGTGGAATGCTCCAAAAAATCGTTGACGCGGTCTATCGCTTAAAAGGCGCGACCGAAACAGTCGGAGTTTTGGACAACATCAAACAACTCGGTTTCAAATATTCAACAATCGGTGCGGTCACAACGAGCGTATTCGACATGAAAATTCCGTCGCAAAAGAAAAGCATCATCAACGATGCCGAACAAAAAGTTATCGGAATCGAACACAACTACAAAGAAGGTCACATCACTTCAAAAGAGCGCCACAAACTGGTTATCCAAGAATGGGGCAAAGCAAACTCCGCGGTTTCAGCCGCGCTTGAACAAACTCTTGACAACTTCAACCCTATCAAAATGATGGCGGTTTCAGGCGCAAGGGGTTCAATGAAACAGATTGCTCAGCTTTCTGGTATGCGCGGTATTATGACAAATCCGCAAGGTGAAATGCTTGAAACACCAGTTCGCTCATCGTTCCGTGAAGGTTTGACAGTTTTGGAATACTTCATCTCTTCGCATGGTGGAAGAAAAGGTCTTGCCGATACCGCACTTAAAACAGCAGAATCTGGTTATTTGACGCGTCGTCTTGTTGACGTTGCTCAAGATATCATCGTTCGCGAACATGACTGCTTCCCAGAGGGAGCAGACATCAAGGGTATCCGCGTTGCAGCAATCAAAGATGACGAGCAAGTCATTGAACCACTTGAAGAAAGATTGCTCGGCAGAATTCCGACGACCAACATCATCGACCCGAAAACAAAAGAAATCTATGCAAAAGTCAATGAAATGATTGATGAAGACACCGCGAAGAAAATCGCTGACAGCGGAGTTGAAGAAGTCATCATTAGAAGCGTTTTGACCTGCAAATCGAAACACGGTGTTTGCGCAATGTGCTATGGAAAAGACATGGCAGGCTCAAACCTCGTCAAAATCGGTGAAGCGGTCGGAATCATTGCCGCTCAGTCAATCGGTGAGCCGGGAACACAGCTCACGATGAGAACCTTCCACACGGGCGGTATCGCATCGGCAGACGACATCACACAAGGTTTGCCTCGTGTAGAAGACTTGTTTGAAGCAAGAAACCCTAAAGGTGCCGCAGCTATCGTTGAAAGAAGTGGTAAAGTCAAAATTGAAGAAAAAGGTGGTGTTCGCTATGTCATAATTGAAGAAGAAGGCACCAAGAAAAAAGAGAACTATACTATTCCATTCACCGCAACAATAATGAAAAACATTCAAGAAGCGGCGAAAAAAGGAACAGTTGTTCAAGCAGGCGAAGCACTGACTCGTGGACCAATCAATCCTCAAGATTTGTTGAGAACAAAAGGAAAACTTGAAGTTCAAAACTATATTTTGAAAGAAGTTCAAGCAGTTTATCGCTCACAAGGTGTTTCGATTGCAGACAAACACATCGAGGTTATCATTCGCCAAATGCTCAAAAAAGTCAAAGTCGAAGACAGTGGTGACACCTCTTTAATGCCGGGTGAACTCATTGACATCGGAGCATTTGATGAAGAGAACAAAAAAGCAATGCAAAACTATTCTCGCCCATCAATGGCGAAGCCAACTCTTCTTGGAATAACAAAAGCAGCACTTGCAACTGACTCGTTCCTCTCTGCTTCATCTTTCCAAGAAACGGCAAGAGTCTTGACAGAAGCAGCGATCAAAAACAAAATCGACCCACTCCTCGGACTCAAAGAAAATGTCATCATCGGAAAACTGATTCCAGCAGGAACAGGCATGAAGCAATACAAAGACATCTACCCAGTAGAAGTTGTCGCGCAACCAGAAGTTGCAGCAACCGCCGAATAATCAAAAAAACAAAAAAAGAGCCGTCAACGGCTCTTTTTTTGTTAATGCATAATAAAAAATTCACAACATGCAAATTGTTGTTGAAATATTCATGAGTCACTCGCAATAAGTGTTTTGAATAAAAGAAGTGACATAATTTTATTTGTGGAGACAAGTATCACGAGTTAGAAATTCGCTCGTCACAACGATAACTCTCTTAGTTTGTGGGCAAATGTGTTGACCCTTTGAAAAATTCGGTGTTTTCTGCAAGAATAAATCAAGTCAATTTCATTTTCAGTCATACCATTTTGCAGTGCCGATTTTTTTCGAAGTTCACTAA
>Ga0209755_10000695_pt1 | contig 58984 bp, 38 predicted proteins | sample TergutCo191P1_FD_187301 | JGI IMG/M metagenome (GOLD analysis project Ga0209755, IMG submission 187301) | Cornitermes sp. P1 segment gut microbial communities from Petit-Saut dam, French Guiana - Co191P1 (SPAdes) (version 2) | ecosystem: Host-associated > Arthropoda: Insects > Digestive system...
CCATTCGATTTCAGGCAGATTTCTCTAAAGAATCGCAGTTATAAAATCTTAAAGGTACAATATTACAGCCAAAGGCTACAATACGACGAGGATGTGGCCGCTTAATGTGTTCGCGCGTTTGTCGTGCCCTGTTGCCCGCACAGGTATCTTCGTCCCGCCGCACACAGGGCCTTTTACTGGGATCGTCGTCATTGGTTTTATCCCTCCACGTTTGGGCATTATATCACCATCGGTTGGCGTCATTTTGTATTTGATGTTTGGTTTGAGCATGTGCCCCTCATTACGGCGGGAAGCCACGAGAAATTCAACGCTTTTTGGGGTGCATTGTGCACTAGGACTTGCCGAGCGCCATGCCATTTCGCATAAAAATAGAGCGAATTATAGAGTCTTGCGGGCGTTTTTTCTTGACTTATCTTCCAAATTGGGTTAACATATACTACAAGACTAAGCACCATTCATGCAAAAATAAACTATAGGTGCTTTTATTTGGAGGAATTGCTGATGAAGAAGAAGTTAGTGGTCGCCATAGCCCTTGCTGCGGTTTTGACGACGGGTACTGCGTTTGCTGAGTTTGGTATTGGCGTTCATGGCGGTTGGGGCATGGGCGGTGTTGGCGGAGGCGGAGGTCTGAATTTGGCCTTTTCGAACGTTTTCGTGTACATCGATGCTCTTAGTGGAGGTGATTACGGTATGCATGTGGCGGGTGCTGTCGATTTCCTATCTCTTCTTAATAGCGAAATTGTTAACACCCTTAGCTGGTATATACGCGTTGGTATAGGTGCGTCTTTTTGGGGCTTCGATGATGCGTTTGGATGTGCTGTCAGTGTACGACTCCCCATTGGTTTGAGTTGGAGGCCAATTCCGTTGCTAGAGCTTTTTCTGCAGGCAGTACCACAGATAGGTTTGCAAGTTGCTCCTAGCATTGATCTCTGGGGTAGTTTCTTTGGTGGTAATTTAGGTCTCCGCCTCTGGTTCTAAGGAACCGCTGATTAAATCAGTGCTTCCCTAAGGATGTGCGAGTTTATTCACGGAAATAAACCGCTATAACACAAGCCCCCCGTATCCTTTGGGATAAGTGGGGGCTTTTTTATGGGAAATTATTTAAGAACATAATAGGCACAAGGTGCGAGCTGGTTGAAGGTGCATAACTGGACTTGCGGTGGATTGTTCGAAGGCTGCGTTCTCGCCTTTCCCCTTCAACAAACTGTATGATGCTCATAGGTAACGTGAGTTCGACTGGCAAATTGAAGCTGCCCCTAAATGCTAAATTTGGAGGTAATTGCCTCAAAATCCCGTGAAAGAACGGGGTTCAGACGGCTTTTCACAGTGATTCAGGACTATGGCTTGACGTTTTCTATACCTCGTCGAACTCACGTTATTGTAAGGTACGTTCGGTAGTATCCGGCCAACCTGTTCGAAGGTTTCAACGTTTCCCCCAGCCTGCGAATATTACCCGAAAGCACATATTTGCCACACGTTGGTCTGAATGTCAACGGCAAGTTACACGCACATAAGCGAAAAACACTACACTGGCGGCCTCGCAATCCGCACGATATCCGCGAAAATGCCCCCCGCGGTTACCTGTGCGCCGGCGCCGGGGCCTTTGACCACCATCGGCAGCTTCGAATAGCGGTCGGTGGTTATCACCACGATGTTGTCGCTGTCAACAAGCGAGCGGAAGGGGCTGTCCGCGGGTTCGGCCCTGACCGAAAGCCTGGCCGCGCCACCCTCGATCACCGCAACGTAGCGCAGGGCCTTTCCCGCGGCTGCGGCCTCGGCGCGACGTTTCTCGAAAGCGGCGTCGTGCTTTTCCAGTTCCTTGAAAAACGCGTCCACGGTTTTCGCCTTGAAACATGCGGGGGGAAGGATCGGCTCTATGCCCACGTCGGCAAGCTCAAGGGAAAGGCCGCACTCGCGGGCGAGGATCAGGGCTTTGCGGGCCGCGTCCATGGCGTTAAGGTCGTCGCGGGGGTCCGGCTCGGTGTAGCCTTTTGCCTTGGCCTCGTGCACAAGGGCCGAAAAAGGTTTGCGCCCGTCAAAGCCGTTAAAGATGAAACTCAACGTGCCGGAGAAAACTGCCTCGATGCGGCGGATCCTGTCGCCGGAAAGGTGCAGATCCCTCAGCGTCGAAATGACCGGCAGGCCGGCGCAGACGGTGGTCTCGTACAGGTAGGGGATTCCCCGGTCGCGGGAAAAGCCGGTTAGCTTCCTATAATAATCCCCGGAACCAGAGTTGGCCCTTTTGTTGGGCGTAACCACCGCGATGGACGCCGCAAGGATTTTATCGTACAACGCCGAAACCTTGTCGCTGGCCGTGCAGTCGCAGAAACAGGCGTTGGGCAGGTTCAGGGTCGTCATCCTTTCGACGAAGGCATTCAGGCTGACAGGCTCCAAAGCGGTTCCCGCGGTGTCGCCGGCCTTGCGGCCCTTGCCAGCCGCGGGTTTTCCCTCGCCGTTGATCAGGGCCTTGGTTTTAAGGGGATCGAGCCCTTCCGCGTCGAAAACCATCCGCGTCTCGTTGGCCACGCCCACAAGGTTTATCCTGATCATGTCCTTGTCCGCAAGGGTCTTTCGATGTGAGGCAATCTGCTCGAGCAGGGTTCCGCCGATAAGCCCGGTCCCCACAAGGAAAAGGTTCACCGAACGGGTCGTGGCGTGGAAAAATGCCTCGTGCACGACGTTAAGGGCCTTCGCCTCGTCCTGCCTGGAGATTACCGCCGAGATGCTGGATTCCGAGGATCCTTGGGCAATGGCGACCACGTTCACGCCGTTCCGCCCCAAGGCGTGGAAAAATTTGCCGGCAATACCGGACGCGCTTTTCATGCCGGAACCCACCACGGCGATCACCGAAAGTTCGGTCTGCGCCACGGGTTTTTCCACGCCGCCGTCCCGTATCTCAAGGGAAAATTCCTCCTCAAGGGCAAACACGGCATTGTCCACCTCCCCTGGAGGCACGGCAAAACAGACCGAGTATTCACTTGACCCTTGGGTGATTAGAATCACGCTGATGTTCCTGCCGGCCAGCGCGCCGAAGATCCTTGCCGAAATGCCGGCGATGCCCATCAAGCCGGTTCCCTGCATACGCACCAGCGCGACATGGCTTATCGAGCTTATCCCTTTTACGGGGAATTTCCCCGCCTCCGTCTTGTGCACGATGCGGGTGCCGGGGCAGGAAGGGGTGAAGGTGTTGCGGATCGAGATTGGTATGCCCCGTTCTAGCGCGGGCCTGACAGTGGGGGGAAAGAGAACCCGGGCGCCGAAATGGGAGATTTCCATCGCCTCGGTATAGAGCATTTCGTCTATCCGGAAGGCGTTTTTCACCAGCCTGGGATCCGCGGTTAGGATTCCGTCTACGTCCGTCCAGATTTCCACCTCGTCCGCTCCGAGCGCGGCGGCGAAAATGGCCGCGGTCAAGTCCGATCCGCCGCGGCCAAGGGTAACGGTCTGGTCGTCCAAGGTGGAAGCTATGAACCCGGTAACCACCTGCAGTGGTTTTTTCCGCCCCGGGCCGCCGAAAAAGGAACTGATGTTGGCGTATGTTTCAGATGGAAGGTACTGCGCGTTCCCGAAACCGCCGCAGGCCTTGACCAAGGGCCTTGCATCCAGAAACCCCGCCTTTATGCCGCTCGCCGTGAATATCCGGGCAAGAAGCCCTGCGGAAAGCCGCTCACCAAAGCTCATCACAAGGTCAAGGGTGCGGGGGGAAAGTTCGCCAAGCAGGGTTATTCCTTCCAGCAGGCGGTCCAAATCGCCCAACAGGGTGTTCACCTCGGTGAGGGCGGTCTTGCGCTCGCCGCCCTTCAGGAAACGTCCCGCCGTGTCCCTGTGCCTGGCAAGAAGCCCGGCCAACTGTTCCTGATACGAAGCGTTCCGCACGGAGGCTTTACGGGCCATGTCTATAAGGGTATCGGTAACGCCCGAAAACGCGGAAACCACCACCGCAGGGGTGTTCCCCTTGTGATCCCGATCATTGAGTATTTCCACGATTCGGCTTATCGCCGAAGGGCTGCCAACCGAGGTGCCGCCAAATTTCAGTATCTTCATACAAATGCCCTCCAGAGTTTCTCACAACGGCCAGGAAAGAAAAAGCGGGAAATTACCCGCTACTATACTTTTATGGCCCAATTTTGTAGACTTGCATTATGGGCCAAAAATTGGGTAAAGTAAAGGGTTGTTTATGGTTGGCGTTTTTCTGATTTTCATAGCGGTCGCTGTCTCTTCGGTGGCAATGGTTGCATTATTGATCCGCCTTGCCCACAGCAGGTCGTGGTATGACCGTATGAGCGAGCGCAGAGTGCATTCCGGCAATGTTCCCAGGCTCGGCGGGCTGGGTTTCGTCCCTATTTTTGTGGTTGCCGCCGCGGTTTTGCTGTTTTCGTTAAAGCAAACAGGTACTTTCATACAATTTCTGCCCGTTCTTATCGGAGCCTGCGTCATCGCTTTCTTCGGTGTTTGGGACGACTTTCGGCCCCTGCGGCCTTCTGTCAAAATGCTCATACAGATAGGCGCGGCCCTGTGCGTGGTTATTCCCGGCTATGTATTCAGGCAGCTCGTCTTTTTTGACGGGTATTTCCTGCATAACTTCCCATGGATCGGCTATATGATTACCGTGTTTTGGCTTGTGGGAATGACCAACGCCCTAAACCTGCTCGACGGCGTTGACGCACTTGCCGGCGGGATTTCCTTGCTGGTCGCCCTGACCTTTGCCTATATATTTTCAAAGTATGCAGGCCTATCCTGGTCCGTGATGATCTGCATAGCCCTTGCCGGATCAATCACGGGGTTTCTGGTGTTCAACGCCCCCATTCCAAGGGCGAAAATATTCATGGGTGACGGGGGAAGCCAATTCCTGGGGTTTTCCTTGGCCCTTCTGCCATTGCTTGAGAATCGATATACGACAGCCACTCCTATACCGCTACTCTATGTGGCGGCTATATTGGCAATTCCCATTTTCGATACCACGGCCGCTGTCTGGCGACGCATCCGCGACAGGGTGCCGCTTAGCAGTCCCGACAGGGCCCATGTGCACCACAAGCTGATGAACCTTGGTTTGAACGCCCCAAAAATCGGAGCTGTATTGTTCGGCCTACAGGCGATTATTAGCGTCATTGTCATAATTTCCCTGTACCTCCGACCGGCAAGATTGCCGTCTTTGGCCGTGCTTGGGCTTGCCTATGCCGCGGTTATCACGTTCTATACGGTGTTACATTTTATGAACAAAAAATGTCTGCCGCACGTTAACGAAAACACTGTTAACGGCACTGGGAATACCCCCCCCATTGGTTCAGCGATTCGTACAGAGTAAAAAATGATTCCCAAACACCCTGCTGAAATCGAAAAGACCGATTCTTTGCGACATTATTTTGACTGGGCCGCAAGTGCGGTGCCAGACAAAATTACGGATGGGATATCCTTGGGGAACGATTTTCTGTTTGGAAACCCATCGTCCATGCACCGCGAAGGACGGGCAGCACGGGATGCCCTTGAGGTGGCCCGCGCAGGATGCGCCCGTGTTCTTGGCGTTCCACCCGAAACCCTTTACTTTACCTCGGGTGGAACGGAGGCAAACTGCATCCCGCTGTATTCTTCCCTGACCCGGCAGGGCATGGGGCGAATGATTGCATCACAGGGGGAGCATTCCTCCGTCATCAAAAACGTTAAAAACCTGGAACGGCTTGGGAAAAAAACCGGATTCATCCCTGTCGATTTTTCCGCGAGGGTAACTCCGGCGTTGCTTTCCCAAACCCTGGAAAAATACCCGGACACCCGTTTCGCCGCAATCATGGCCGTCAACAACGAAACCGGAACGATCAACGACATTGCCGCCTTGCGGGATGTTATTCGCGCGGCGAACGGGTCGCCAATTCATCTGCACTGCGACATGGCGCAGGCCGCGGGAAAGATTCCCCTGGACATTGCCGGTTGGGATGTCGATTCCGCGTCTTTAAGCGGACACAAGATCGGCGGGCCACGCAGCATCGGACTTCTGTACCTGAGAAAGCCGGTTGAGGCATTATGTTTGGGCGGCGGGCAGGAAAAGAAAGTGCGTTCTGGCACGGAAAACGTCGCCGGGGCAATGGCGCTTGCGGCCTGTCTTGAGAACCACGCCCTGCCGGAAAAATTCCAGGCCGAACACGAACAGGCCCGCCTTCGCTGGAAACGCTTGCTCGGTGCTCTCAAGGGGATTGATCGTTGCCGGCTTATCCCTGCGGAACGGGAAATCGACGACGATGGATTTTCCCCCTATATTGTGCAGGCGGCCTTTAAGGACGTGCCCGGCGAGGTAATGACCCGCGCACTGGACGACCTTGGTTTTGCCGTTTCCACCGGCGCCGCTTGCTCGTCCTCCACGCCCGAACGTCCGGTGCTTGCCGCAATGGGCATAGAGGGCAACCTGAGTCTTGAGGGAATCCGCATCTCCCAGGGCTGGTCAACCACTGACGACGAAATCGACGGACTGCTTGCGGCAATCTCGGAGGTGCTGAAATTTCTGTGAAAGATGACGGCGACAACCGGAGCAACCGCGGAAACCATCGCCTTATCTGGCTTCTTAAACCCGCCGAACTCGCACTAAAAGGCGATAACCGCAAATGTTTCGAGGCGGTGCTGAAACGCAACCTGCAGACCATGCTCGCCGGGCGCAACGTGCAGATCCTTATAAAGAGGGGTCGCTTTTATGTATACGGCGCGGCGGAAGACCGCGGGATCATAGAGGACGCCCTGGATCGGCTTATTGGTATCGCCGGCTGGGCGGAAACCCTTGGCTTTCCGAAAAGCATCGAGGCGGTACTTGCCGCCTGCGTCAAGGAAGGCGAGAAAATCATGGCGCAGGGGATTGGCACGTTCAAAATCGAGGCTCACAGAACCGACAAAGGCTTTCCCTTCGATTCGTATGCCCTAAGATGCAAAGCTGGCGATGCCGTAACGGAGGCCGTTCCGGGTCTGCGGGTGGACGTGCGCAACCCCGGCGCAATCATCCGCATCGAGATCCGGGAAAAGGCATTCGTCTACAGCGACGCGCGCAAGGGCCTTGGCGGGCTTCCGGTGGGGACGGCCGGCCGGGGTCTGCTGCTGCTGTCCGGCGGCATAGATTCCCCGGTGGCAGGATTCCTCATGGCGACACGCGGCATGGGACTTGACGCGGTGCATTTTCACGCCTACCCCTACACCTCCGCAGAGGCAAAGGAGAAAACGGTTCGGCTTGCCAGGATACTCGGCACCTACTGCATGGGACTGCGCCTGTACTCGGTGGGTTTTACCAAGGTGCAGATGCGAATAAAAGAAAACGGCCCGGAGCCTTGGGCCACTGTGCTGTTACGCATGGCAATGATGGAATGCGCTGAAAAAATCGCCCGCACGATAAAAAGCAAATGCCTTATAACCGGGGAAAGCCTTTCGCAAGTGGCAAGTCAGACCGTGGAAAACCTGGCCTGCACCCAAAGCCGCGTCACGCTTCCCGTGCTGCGACCGCTTATCGGCACCGACAAGGAGACCATCATCAGAAAGGCCGAGCAGATTGGCACTTACGGGGTTTCGATAGAACCCCACGAGGACTGCTGCGTCCTGTTCACCTCGCACCGCCCCGTCCTGCGCGGCAACGTTGCCGAGGCTTCCGAACTTTACGAAGCCCTTGAACTGGAACCGCTGATCGAGGAAGCCCTGCGGGAATGCGAGACGGTGAAATGCGGATTTGGCAAAGATACGCAAACGGTTGCAGAAAACGGCAAATACACTTAGAATTATCTTAATGCTGACAAATATCTGGAGTTGCGGCCATGCGGCCAATTTTGCGAAGCTAAATAGGAGAAAAAAATGCGTTTAATTACACGATCCGACTTTGACGGTTTAGCCTGCGGCGCCCTTCTGGAAGCCATGGGTCTTATTGACGAATGGCTCTTCGTGCATCCAAAGGACATACAGGACGGGCTTGTCCAGGCGACGGAAAACGACATCGTCGCAAACGTTCCCTACGTTCCGGGTTGCGGGCTTTGGTTCGACCATCATTCCAGCGAGGAGGAACGGCTTGGAACGGACTTCGAGTTCCAAGGCGTTTCAAAAAAAGCGCCAAGTTGCGCTAGGGTCATATACGATTACTACGGTGGCGATGAAAAGCTGGGAAAGTTCGCCGAAATGCTAAAATACGCCGACAAGATGGACTCCGCCGATCTTACGAAGGACGAAATCATGAACCCCACCGGTTGGATTTTGCTGGGTTTCATCGCCGATCCCCGCACAGGGCTTGGCAGGATCCACAGCTTCACGGTAAGCAACCTGGATCTGATGAAGCAACTCGCCAAAGATTCTTTTTCCAAACCCATCGAGGAAATCCTTGAATTACCCGACGTAAAAGAACGCGTCGATGTTTATTGCGAGCAGCAGCAGTACTTCATCGAGATGCTGGAAAAGTACGCAAGGGCCGATGGCAACGCCGTCTATGTGGATCTGCGCGACGTCGAGACGATATACGCCGGCAACCGTTTCCTGCTTTACACGATCTTTCCCGAGCAGAACATTTCGGTCTGGGTGGTGGACGGCAGGCAAAAGGTCAACTCGGTAATTACCGTTGGGTACAGCATCATAAACAAAACCTCCACGGTTGACGTTGGCAGCCTCATGCTGAAATACGGCGGCGGCGGACACAAAACCGTGGGCACCTGCCAAATCCCATCCGAAGACACCGACAGGGTTATCCGCGAAATAGTCGCCGCTGTGAAGTAAGTTTCCGTTTTTCAACCCGACTGAAAGTCGGCAGGAACCAGCCGCAAAAGCCGTTTTGCGGCCGGTGCGATTTTCGGCCTTACAGCTCTTCAAGCAACGCCTTAAGTTCGGGCCGAAAATCATACCCGTCCAGGAAGGCATGATCCGCGGATCCGACAAGCCTGCCATTCTGGCGATAGCTGTAGAAGTCGGCCTGCGAGAAAATCAGGTGATCCAGGAAATGCAGGCCCAGAATTAGCGCCGCCTTCCGCAGACGGTCTGTCATCTCGTCGTCTTCAGGGGATGGGGAAAGCCGGCCCGAAGGGTGGTTGTGGGCCACGATGAAGGCGGCGGCGCGATCCTGGATCAGGTCGGCAAAGACCTCCCTTGGGTGGACTATGGTGCGGTTGACCAGACCCACGGTTACCACCCGGACGGCCATGACCTCGTGCGCACCATTCAAGGAGAGGGAAATCAGTCGCTCCTGCTTTCTGTCGGCGTTGTGTCGCACAATGGAAAAAATGTCCGCGGGGTGTTTGACGGAACACCCGGACACGCCCCAGCGCCGCCTACCGAATTCCAACATGGCCGCGATTGCGCAGGCCTTCGAGTTTCCCATTCCGGAAAGCCCGGAAAGCTCCTCCACCGAGGGAACTTCCCTGCTTCTGTCCAGCAGGTTCAACAGATCCCTGGCCAGCTCGGACACGTTCTTTCCCTTGATCCCGGTATTCAGCAGAATGGCCAGAAGATCGGCGTCGGAAAGTGCCTGCGGCCCCTTGTCCGCCATGCGTTCTCGTGGCCGCTGTTCCAAAGGCAGATCCAGCGGGCCTTTACGGCCGCCCGACTTTTTGCCCCGATAGTTTGACTGCATTTCGGCAATGCAGTCCGTGTAAACAACATCATCTCTCATACCTTATATATGGCGCGGAATTCAAAAATGCTTTAGTCTGCGGGGGAAAATAGAGTTCTTGGGAACCGCTGATTAAAGCGGAATTCAGTGCTTCCCGCGGACTTTCAGTCCGATGCATTTGCTCCCTACGGTGCGCAAATGCGGTTAAGTAGCACTGATTTCGGCATCGTAGATGCCGCGTCCCCATTGGATTAAATCAGTGCTTCCCTAGCCCAAAAACAGCGCTTCCAAATCGAATTCGCCCGCAGTGCAGGGGACGCTAACGCCCCAGTTTTCCAAAACCTCCGGGTGAATCTCGCCGAAAACGCCTACCGCCCGGCCCTTGTGCATCACTGTGGCGGCCCGCCCTGGAATAAAGCGCGGATCGTCGGATTCCTCCACATCGTACTCGCAGGACAGGTAGTAAAACAGGGTCTGCAACTGCCCGGCGGCGGTGTTGAAGTTCGCATCCTTGTCGGCGTGCAGGAATCCCGCGTACTGCCGGGTCGCGGTTCCGGAGTTTTCCCCGCCGTCTAGGTACGCAATCTTGCCCACCTCGAAAATCCTGTGCGGGTACACCGAATGCCCGGATACCGCCTCGCTCGCCATAAGCGATGCAATCACCGAATCGCGCACATACTCGTAGTTTTCGGTCATGGGGTTGGAGATGCGGATTATGCGATCCCCGGTTCCGCGCATGTTTTCCACCAGATCCTTGCGGGAGCCCAGATAGTTGTAGATCATCTCCTGATAGCCCATGCCTATGAAGATTTCCTTCACCTGCCTGCTGAACAGGGTCAGGGGGCTAAGCCGGCCAACGGTTGGATCGCTGGGACGTTCCGGTTTGAACGATGTCAGGCCCCGCCCTATGGCCACGTCCTCGGCCACGTCCGCGGCGTGCAGGAAGTCATTGCGGTACTCCGGCGGCCAGGCCAGAATGCCTTCGGTATCGCCACCGCCGAATATATTTTTGCCGCGTTCCGCGGACACGGTTTTTTCGGCCTTCACCCCCATGCGGCCCAGTGCCTGAACGCATTCATCCGCACTTAGCTTGTCGCCAAGGAACTTCTCGATTCTTGCAAGCGAGCAAAACACTGGCTCCTGGAAATAATACGGGTAGACGATGCTCCTGCCCAGTGGCGTGTCGGTTTCATATTCCACTTCCACTGGTTCAATCGTAAAGCCGTTGTCGGCCAGATCGCAGGCTACGATTGAAGCGGCAAGGGTTACCATGTGAATATCCGTCCCGGTAAGCTCCACGAAAATGTCCGAGTCGCCAACCTGCACCGCACCGGAATCCGCGGAATTGATGATGGGCGGGTACGAAAGCACGTTGCCGGCCGAGTCGGTCAGAAACGGGTGGACGGGCTCGTTTTCCAGAATAAATGCGTACTCCCTGCCCTTTGGGTGTTCTTTAAGAATTTCCCGCGGGGTGAACGGCGTGGCCTCTTTTCGGGCCGTCTCCCACTGCAAAGGCACGAATGAAACGCCATCCGGATCCACGCCTTTGTAGACTATGGGCCACTCGATCCTGGAAATGCGGTACAGGCCCATGGAAAGGGAGCGGCGTTTGCGCCCGAAGTTCCAGGCGAGCTTTTCCTGCGTCTGAATCATGTCCTTCAGCACGGAATCGCTGATTGTCTTGCCCGATGCGATAAAACCCGCAAGAAAAGGCCGAACCTTTTGAACGCTATTCTCGACCTTGACCTTCCGCTGTGCCGTCTTTAAATCTCCGGCCCTCGAAAAAAACGGGTATTCTGGCATTTTCCCGCCGTGGTACACCCTAAGCTGGCGCGCGCAACCCGCAGTTCCCCAAAGGTCGGGGCGGTTGGTATCGTTCAGCTCTATCTTAAGGGCCCGTTCCTCGGTGTCTCCGCTACCGGCGGAGCCGTCAACGGGCCATTCCGAATCCAGCTCCGCCTTGGCGCAGGTAAGGGCTTCCTCGAATTCATCCCTTGTGTTCCAGATGCGCGTTTCGTTGCAGGCGCGGTCTTTGCAGACCAGGCCGAAAAAGGATTGTTCGTTCACTTCTATTTTGGGCATTGCGGTTTCTCCATTGGGCTTTGTATTGATGTTATGGTGTTTTGGCCTACTAGGTCAAGCGGAATGTCCCTTAAACCACTGGTAGGAAAAAGGTGCCAGATGCTATAATTTAAATTGGGCGTGTTCCCACTACTTAATTGAGACATAAACTAAGGCCAGCTTGATAAAACCTATGTACATCACGTCCTGTTTTTCAAACCTGTAGAAAATGCGGCGGAAACCCTGTATAACGGGTAGTGGGCAAAACTTGTTGTAACCATCTTGAAATCGGCCTAGGATGTCTGTAGGGAAGCACTGATTAAATCCAATGGGGATGCGGCATCTACGATGCCGAAATCAGTGCTACTTAGCCCCTAATTGGGCAACCTAAAATCATCGCCGACGAATTCATTCACATACTGCGGCGCATACCGCCGAAGGAACCCAGCAGGATCCGCCACCGCATGAAAAGCCTCCTTCGGTTGCAGGTTCTCGTCCCAGAGGTGGCCTCTGCTGCCGGGCCGCCATGTGGAGCCGTCGTCAAGCCCCCAAAACGTTACCCTGCGCAGACGGCTCGGGTGGGCATCGGCAAAGTTCCCGAAAAGGTTGAAAAGCCGCGCCATTGTTATGGCCTGCCGCCTCTCCCAGTTGTCCTCGCCACTCGTCCCGAAGCCCAGAGTCATCTCGGTTACGCTAACATATACGCCCAGCGAGGCAAAACGCATAAGCGTGTTGCGCATGTTTTCAACCAACTGACCAGGACTGTTAATAAAATTGTCGGTATAATTGTAATGCGCCTGCGTGCCGATGGCCTGAATCAGGTTTTGGTTAGGTAGGCCAGCGACAAGATGATGGTATGGGTGGCCGGGGTCTCTGTGCCTCTCGTTTATGTCCTTGACCATCCGGTAAACGGCGTACATTTTTATCGGGAAGCGAGCCAGGTTGTAGTCGTTGTAGTACAGAATTATGTCAAGGTTATTTTCATTCGCTACCCGCCTTGCCGCACGAAAGGCGATTTCCACAAGGTCGTCGCCTATCGCCCTTCTCCAGTCAACATCCGCGCCCGGATGCATCTCATCGTGTTCATCCCTCACGTCGCGCAGCCCCAACCTCCAGTCCCATTCGGGATCGTCCCGCGGGGCGAATCCGTACCACCAAGGGCCGCCGCTGGTAATAACCTCGTTCAACACGTCCCAGGATTCGATCCTGTTTCCCAGACGCGGCATGACGGTTTCGATGTGGTCTTCAAGCCTCCTGATTGCCTCCGCTCGGGTGATGCCCTCGGGGACAAGCCACCGGGGGGTTTGGGCATGCCACACCAGGCAATGGCCGTGAAACCGCATGTTGTTAGCCCCGGCGAAAGCCAACTGCGTTTCCGCAGGACCCCAGTGCCATGTCCCTGGATACGCATTGTTGCGCCGCAGCAAACTCGGCTTCATGTCGTTTTCCGAGGTCAGAATGTTGAAGTGCCGCGCAAGCAAATCCAGCCGCATTGAACCCTGCTCGTGTGCGAAATGCCAATGATGGGAAATAATGTTGCCCAACGCAAAGCGGGGTTGCCAGACTTCCCACAAACGGGGCAAGGCCGCGGCAACGGCTACAGTGGCCGCGCCGCTTACCGTGGTACCGATCGCGGTAGCCCTAACATTTACCTGCGTGTTTGCGGGCACGGTTTCCCCAACCGTCAATATGCCGCCGAAGATCGAAACGCCCGATACAGGGGGATGGATGTCCCACGCAAATGTCTGGAACGGTCTTCCCTCCACCGCTGCGGTGAATTGAAGCGATTCGCCCGCCGGGACTGCCCTAGTGCCACCCGCGGCCGTTACGGTAACTGCGCCGACCGGAGGCAATCCCCCGGGTCTTATCACGGTAAGCTCGGTAATAGTGAAAGTCGCATTGTGAACGTTTCCCCGAACCCGAATGGCCGGCAGGGTAACTCCCTCGATAACGGTCACGTCACTCGGCAAGAGGGTGCGCTCGATTGCAAAGGTTCCCTCGGCCGCAACATTCATGCTGGCGAATGTTGTCCATGGTGCGCCTTGAATTTGAAGCCTTATGCTATTCGCTTCTTGGACTGTTCCAGCGGCTCTTACTATGTCGCCGGCTTGGAACTCAAAAGCCGAATGCAATAAATCAATGCCCGTCCATTCGCCGGCGACGTTGACCCTAATCAGGTTTCTGGTTCCGCCCCCGGTTTCTATGCCCCCGACCACTTCCCCGATAGCGCCCCCATGCGTCAGCGGCAAGCCGCGCAGACTGGTTCCGCCCACGCTCAGGCCCTGGAAGTGCTGATCATGCGCCAGATCAAACAATGCGTTCGGGTCCCTGGCTGGCGCAGGCGGTACGGTCAACCTTACGGCGGTGGCCGGAAACCCCGCCGTAACAACGCCAGAGTTTGCCGCGTTGTCGATGGTCGTCGCCCCCGCGATGGTAAAGAAGTTCGTCGCCACGCCTTGTAGGGTAAAGCCTTCCTTGGCCGTCAATGTTATGGTCGCAGTATACGCGGTTCCATCGGCAAAGGCGCCGCCTGTAACTGCGGGGTACCATTCCACGATTCCCGTAAACTGCTCCGTTTCGGTAACCTGTGCCGCCGGAGTCGCTCCCGCAGTTGGGGCGGTTATGCCGTGTATTGCCGCGATGGTGATAACCTGGTCGCCGCCGACCGGGGGATCGTTTTGCGCGGGGCAAGCCGTCATGCCAAACCCGATGCTGGCGATAATGGCCATTGCTGAAAATCTCAATGCGTGTTTCATACCGAAAACTCCTTGGGGGCGTGTTTTGTGTTAGGCCTTTTATGTAAAAAGGGAGCTTGTTCCGAAACTTCAGTTTTGAAACAAGCTCATCAGGGATTTTACCTGCGGAATATTTCAACCGCTGGGTCAAACGCATCTGGTGCGAGATTTGTAACAGTGAGAGGAACGACCACGCTGGTGATTTGGTTCCTTGCAAACGCCCTGCTCCCGATGCTCGTAACACTTTCGGGAATGGTTACGCTAGAAAGCTGGTTCCCAGCAAATGCCTGTCGTTCGATGTAGGTAACGCTATTGCCAATGGTTACGTTGGTCAGTTGGTTGTTCTCAAACACCCCACCAAGCAACCCATCGCCACCAACATATAACACGCTATCAGGAATGACTACGCTGGCCAGTCGGTTGTATTGAAATGCACCATTTCCAATGGAAGTTACACTGTCTGGGATGGTTACGCTTGTCAATTGGTTCCGCTCAAATGCCTGTCGCCCGATGCGGGTAACGCTATTGCCAATGGTTGCGTTGGTCAGTTGATTTCTCCAAAATGCCCTTTCACCAATGTAGGTAACGCTGTTGCCAATGTTTGCACTGGTAAGTCGGTTACCTGAAAATGCCATGTTTCCAAGGGTGGTAACGTTGCTTGGGATGTATACGCTGGTGAGCAGGTTTCTCGCAAATGCTCCTCGCCCGATATAGGTGACACCCGCTGGAATGGTTATGTCGGTCAGCCAGTTAGTTGCGAATGAAAGAGGCAAAATCTCCGTAACACCATCTGGTATGGTAATGCTTTCCAGTTGGCTATTCCAAAATGCGTTACCTTGAATAAAGGTAACGCTGTCTGGAATGGTTACGCTGGTAAGGAAGCTATTTTGAAACGCTCCCGCCCCAATAGATGTTACAGGAAAACCGTTATGCTTGGCGGGTATGTCTACCGCTCCTACAAAATTCCGAGAACCATAAACCAAGAGCCCTCCTTCGGTAACAGGGCATGGGCTAAGCGTAAGTGTATGCCCTCCAGCACCCTTAGTGATTGTCCAGATATCCATTTCGATATCTATTTCCGCATTAGGCCCAGCGCAGCCGTAAAGCAATATACAAACCGCTACTGCAATTATGTTTTTTTTCATCCAATGCCTCCTTGTGGCAACAAAAATTACTCCAATTGTACATCGGCTTCTTAAGAAACGCAAGTAAATTCTCGCCGAATTTCAAAGAAAACCCAGCATTGGGAAGAGAAGCGGCGCAGAAGCTTTCTGTAGGGAAATTGCGCCCAGAAATGCGGTGTTCTATCTAATGTTGGTATTTTGCCAATTTATGGCATAAACATCAAGGCATTTTGAACTAAAGCCTCGCCGCCGCCTCTTGCGACAAGCAATGGCAGGGCGAGGCTTTTTTCCAGCGTTTACACGCCCTGTATCATCATCACCCGGGCCACTTTCTCGAAGCCCGCGATGTTGGCCCCGTTTACGAGATTGCCCGGGGTGTCGTATTCCGCCGCGGCATTCTTGGCCGCCGCGTGAATGTTGACCATAATCCGTCTAAGCTTTTCGTCAACTTCGTCGAAAGTCCAAGCAAGCCGCTGGGAGTTCTGCGACATCTCCAACCCGGATGTCGCCACCCCGCCGGCGTTCGCCGCCTTTCCAGGGCCGTAGGCGATCTTTGCGTCAAGAAACACCTGCACCGCATCCGGGGTCGAAGGCATGTTCGCCCCTTCCGAAACCGCGACACATCCGTTCTTGACAAGCGTCCTGGCACTGTCGCCGTCAAGCTCGTTTTGCGTGGCGCAGGGCAGGGCAATGTCGCAGGGCACGGTCCAAATCCCCATGCAACCCTCGGCGTATTTCGCACCCTTTACCTCATTCGCATACTCGCTAATCCGTTTCCGCTCGACTTCCTTGAGCCGCTTGACGACATCCAACTTAACACCATCCGCGTCGTGTACATACCCGCCCGAGTCCGACATCGCAATAACCTGCGCCCCAAGACTCATCGCCTTCTGCGCCGCGTAAATCGCCACGTTCCCAGAGCCAGAAATCACGACTTTCTTACCCTCGAACCCAGACCCCCGATCTTTCAGCATCTCGTCGCAGAAGTACACGGTGCCGTAGCCCGTGGCCTCGGTTCTTGCAAGGGAGCCGCCGTACAGAAGCCCCTTGCCAGTAAGCACCCCGTGGAAAACATTCCGGATTTTCTTGTACTGCCCGAACATGTAGCCAATCTCCCGGGCGCCCACGCCGATATCCCCGGCCGGGATATCCGTATCTGCGTCTATGTGCCGGGACAGCTCCGTCATGAAACTCTGGCAGAAGCGCATCACCTCGAGATCGGACTTGCCCTTGGGGTCGAAGTCCGAACCGCCCTTGCCGCCGCCAAGCATCAGCCCGGTGAGAGAGTTCTTGAAAATCTGCTCGAATCCCAGAAACTTGATGATGCTTGTGTTCACCGAGGGATGAAACCGGATGCCGCCCTTGTAAGGCCCAAGCGCAGAGTTGTACTGCACCCTTATGCCGCGGTTGACCTGAACCTTGCCAGCATCGTCCGTCCAGGGAACCCGAAAGATTATCTGCCTTTCTGGCTCGACAATCCTTTCAAGGATGCCCGCATCCTCGAATTCCCTGTTCCGCTCGATTACCGGACTTAGTGAATCGAGAACCTCCGTCAACGCCTGGTGAAATTCGGTTTCGCCAGGGTACCTTTTGGTAATGGCCCCCAGCGTTCTAGCCACATATTGACTGCCCATAAAACCCTCTCTGTCTGCTTTCTTCTATTATGAGATACAGCACTATCTACTCGCCAGCGCAGCGTCAAAAGCCTCCTGATCCGCCCTGAACTGGTTCGCAAGAGCGCCGTTGCGGATAATCCTTACGGTGTTTATCCTGTCGCCCTGCTGAATCGCATCAACCACGTCCTGCCCGGAAACAACATGTCCGAAAACGGTGTGCCTGCCATCCAGCCAAGGGGTTGGCACATGGGTGATGAAGAACTGACTGCCATTGGTTCCAGGCCCGGCGTTCGCCATGGAAAGGATCCCGGGGCCGTCGTGCCGAAGTTCCGGCACGATCTCGTCCGGGAAGCGGTAGTTCGGGCCGCCCGTTCCCGTTCCCTGCGGACATCCGCCCTGAATCATGAAGTCGGCGATGACCCGGTGGAAGTTGAGACCATCGTAAAACGGCCGGCCACCAGTGACGTCCATGGCACCTTCCGCAAGAGCGACAAAGTTGATAACCGTCAAAGGAGTTCTTTGGAACTCAAGGCTTACAACTATGTCGCCCCGGTCGGTACTGATCCTAGCGAACACCCCGTCTCCTAGCGCTTCGTCCGTTATACGCACATTTGCCTCCACTTGCTGGAGCCCCGTAGCTGGCTGATTTCCCGCACCTGCCTGTCGATTTTCGGTTCTTTGACAGGAACCCAAGAGCAGAAGGACACCGCCAAGTCCGACGACCAGAATTGATTTGATAAGTGTTTTCATGCTGCAAGTATAACATAAACGCGGAGAAATGAAAACCTTTTCTGCGACAAATGCGAGCGGGTTTTTGCGGATTTTCTGTCGCTGGATGGGTTGACTAAAACCGCCGCCGACTGGTATCGTGAAAAAAGGCTGGTATCAAAAAGCCGATCTCGCACCGTTGAACCCCCGAAAACCAAAAAGAGGGCTATGCAAGCACATGGGAACGGCTTGGACTACGACATAACCGTCAGGCAGAAGGATGCCACGGAGGGACTTCTCGAAGGAGTACGATGAGGGGAACCTTGCCATCTGTCAGGTGAGGGTGAAGGCGGACAAGGCGAAGACAGGCCAACGCAAGTCGATAGGAACACCCTTTCGGAACGGTGAAGCGAGCGATGGACGCCGGGGGACTATAACCCGCCTATCCTTGTTTTGCCTTCGCATGAAAATTGATTTCCGTGCTTATTCTGATACAATTCTGATACAAAAGCCGCGGAAATGTGTTATATTAATAGGGGTTGATTATCCTAGGATTGGTACTGGTAACCAGTTAGGGAATGGCGTCTGGCTGTTTTTGCGGGGAGAGAAATAGTGAAGGAAAAACGGTTCCCCTTACGGCTATGCATCCAACTTCTCGTTTTTGTGATCCTGCTCGGGCTGGGATCGCTGATTCTGTTTCCGATGTGGCGGGTGGTCAGCGTCGGAATGGCGGATATCAGGGACGACCTTATAGGGCGGCTGGAAGAACATCTTGACAGGGAAATCAAATACTCCTCGATAAGCCCCTCGATATTCGGGGCGCTGGACATCCGTAATGTCAGAGTGGCAGGGGAGGGCGAGGATCCCGTGCTTACCGTGTCCAGGTTCAGGATCGCATATTCCTTTCCCGACCTTCTTTTTGGAAGAAGGCTGGCGATTCGCTCCATACGCCTGGATGCGCCCGTAATCGACCTGCATACGGTGCGGGACGACGACATTCTGAGCTTGCTGGATTCGTTTAACGCCGACTGGAACGGCGGGGTCACGTTCCTGAACAACTTTACCGTGCAGATACGCAACGGCAAATTCGTCGTCAGGGGCGGGCACGACTGGCTCCAGATTGATTCCTTCAACCTTAGTTCCGAAATTGACGGCTCGCAGGTAAACCTTGACGGCAGGTGGGATGTAAGCGTCCTTGCGACAAGGCCGCTGGTCAGTACGCCCATCAACTTGCGGCTTGCGATGCGGGTCTATGGCTCCGGCTGTGTCGATTCCGAGGAAGGCGAGGGGATTTTCAGCATCCCTTCCATTGCGGGTGATGCTCTCAGCATGAGTCCCCTGAACTTCGCCCTTGCCTTTCGGGACGGCTCGCTGGGGATTAGGAAGGTATACGACGGGCTTCCTTTGGAGATGTCCCTGGAATACGATTTCGCCGACGGCACCGTGGATGCCTGGCTGGATTCCCGGAACTTCAGGTTTGGCGATGTCGTCTCGTTTTACGGGGGGCTCGAGGCTTTGCGCGAGGTTCTGGACATTGAAATCTCGGGTACGGCGTCGTTGCGGCGGGGGCAGGATGGCGGACTTGACTATGCGGTGAATCTTGTCGGGGCCGCGACTTCGGACATGACCGATGGCGCTGTCGGCGGCGTGGTCGCCGCCTATGGTTACACAATGGGTACGGGGGCCATATTCGAGATAGACGCCTCCGGCGATGAAAACGAAGTCCTGGTGCGAGCCCTTCGCCTTTTCCTTCCTGAAACCGGGGATCCGGATGCCAGGTTCTTCGGCGGCGCCGCCTTTGCCGGCGAAATCGGTCTCAACCCGTTTTCCCCGAACGGCACACTTTCGTTTGACGGTTTCAGCGTGGCGAGAATGCGGGACGTGAACACGGACATAGCCGTCCGCACCGATGACGGCGGCATAAGCCTGCGGACGAACGCCCTCAGAATTGGGGATGCCGGTACCGCCACCTTGGGCGTTAAGTTGCGTCCCTATGGCGGTGACATTGATTTTGAGGCTTCCGTCCTGTGGCCGGGCGGAAAAGGGGTGCCCGGGTCGGCCGTGTTGCGCGGCTCCATGAATTCCCAGCCGCGTCGGATTGATGCGAGCCTTCTGGTGAGATCGTTTCCGGTGTGGGATATCTTGAAAATGGCCATGCCCATGGATTCTTCCCCGCCGGCGCCGCTGTTTGCCCTTCTCGGCGGCTATACCGTCGCCAGCACGGATTTTCACTTCTCCACCGATTTCACGCAGCTATGGTACGAAACCCCGGCCCTTGTTCTTTCCGGCGGCGACTTCGGGGGAACCCTCTCCCTGTCCGGAACGGAACAGGGGCTTGAGATTGGCAGTAGCCACCTTGTCTGGGGGGACGAAACACTGCGATTTTCGGGGAGCGTCGAATTCGATGATCCGGGAAGCGACGATCCCAGGGGTGTCGGCTTTCGCCTGAACGCCGGGTATAGGGGCCTTGGGTACTTCATCGAAGGCACCCTGAACGGGGACTCGGTGGTCTTGCGCGGATCCAACGGCCTTGACGTAAACCTGAGATCCCGGGCGGGCGGGGTATACTTCGGCCATGTCCGCGCGGAGAACTTTCCCATACCTTTCCTTGGGCATCCGGCCCTGCTTTCCGTGAACGCGAACTTGGATTACGACGCGGCGGGCCTTTGGTCGGTGGATCTGGAGCGTTTTGAGGTGGCCAACATTGTCGGCCCGGCCGGGCTTGCCCGGGTGGTGCTTTCTGGCGGCATAGATGAAAACGGGGCGACCTTCCCGGTGTTGCTGTACGAGGACGCTGTCGGTCCGCTTTCCGGCAGCGCCGACTTTTTCTGGCCGGACGGCGACTATGGTTTCAGGGGGAGGCTCATCTTAAGCGACGGGGTGGAGAGATACACGGCGGATGGGACTTTTACGGACGGAAATCTGGATATCGAGTTTTCCGGGGCCTCCGTGCGGCTGTACCGCTTTTCGAGAAATCTGCGGAACACCGTCGCCAACGGCACCTTGCGCTTGTCGTGGGATGCCTCCCAGGACGATGCCTTGAGCGCCGAATTGTACCTTGCCTCGGCGAGGGGCAGAATCGGCGTCAATGAATTCACGGTAAGCGCCCGTGCTGCGGTTGACGGCCCGGAATTCACCCTGCGCGATCTGCGGATGAATTTTGCCGAACTCGAAGGCTCCATACCCGCCTTTACCCTAAACCGCACGGAAGGGGCCGCGCGCGCTTCCGCGCGGTTCGGCGGCGTGTTTGGCCGCAGGCCGATTGCGGGTGCGTTGTCGCTTGACGCTGGCTTCGGCCCGCTGGATTCTTGGCTGGAAATGGGCAGCCTCTTGGAGTCCTTTTCCGGGAGGGTCCGCGTCGAGGGGTTCCGCCACGGCGATGGCGCGGATACGCAGAACTTCGACTTCGTGTTCTCCCGCGACGACATGGCGATTGCCGTTTCAGGCGGCCCCCGCAACATGTTCCGTTTCCGAATGGATAGTGAGGACAACTTCTTCTTGGCCCTTTCCAGCCCCTTCCCCGTCCGCGGATCGGTCATCGGCACGATAAGGGACAACAGGATCAACGCCCACTGCAACGATTTGTTCATCGATCTTGCGGGGCTTTTCGACATGCTGCCGGCGAACGATAACTTCTTCATAAGCGATGGTTTTGTTAGCGCGTCGCTTGACATAAGAGGGACGCTAAGCGATCCCGAGTTTTACGGTCACGCAAGGGGTACTGGCGTGCGTATCCACATACCCCAGTTCATATCCCAGGAACTGCGGCCGATTCCCTTTACCGTGATCTTTGACGGGGACGAAATTCGCTTTGGCCCCGTGCCGACCGCCGTGGGTGGTGGCGAGGGCAGGGTGTCCGCCCGGTTCTTCTTCGAGCGTTGGCTGCCGGATACCTTCAGCATAGACATCGCCGTCCCCCGGGAGACGCCGATTCCCTTCGACATGAACCTGACCGGCTTTGTGGCCAGGGGTGATATTGCCGGGAACTTCAATGTTTCTATGGAAGACCGCGCCTTTATTCATACCGGCGATCTGTGGGTCAACCACACCGAGATGGGTGTCGATACCGATGAGATAAGCCGCGCGCAGGATCGGGCGCCGTTTTCCAGGGTGAGGATACCGTTTACCGCCGCCGTCTCGGTCACGACCGGCCCCGCCACGGAATTCCTTTACCCGACCGCGGTGTTTCCCATTGTCAGGGCGACCCCGGAAATGGGCACCAGAATCTACGCCACCGCGGACTCCCTAGCGCGGCAGTTTTCCGTGACCGGCGACGTCAGGATACGCAGGGGGGAGATTTTCTACTTTCAGCGTAGTTTTTACATGCGATCCGGCTTGCTGGTCTTTAGGGAGAACGAGCTTCATTTTGATCCCTTAATAACGGCCCGCGCCGAGGTACGGGATCGCAACGAGAACGGGCCGGTCACCGTGTCCATGATTGTGGACAACGCCCCGCTGTCGTCATTTACCGCGCGTTTCGAATCGTCCCCGCCGCTTTCCCAGGTTGAGATATTCACCCTTTTGGGGCAGAGTCTGATGGGCCGCGGTACCGACGACGATGATTTCGATCCGATGCAGGCGTTTTTGGTGTCAACCACGGATCTCTTGGCGCAGTTTACGGTGGTAAGGGCCTTCGAGCAGCGTATCCGTAACTTCACGCGGCTGGATATGTTCAGTATACGAACACAGGCGTTACAGAACGTCATTTTTAGTAATATGATGGCGGGGGATGCGCGGTCCCAGGTTGACACAAATGGCAGGTTAGGTAACTATTTTGATAACACGACCATTTTCGGGGGAAGGTATGTTGGGCAGGATCTGTTTATTCAGGGCATGATTTCCATGCGCCACGATGCGAACAGGACCGCTTGGGGGGGGCTGGTTTTACAGCCCGACATTGGGTTCGACATTCAGGGGCCCACGATCAACAACTACAACCTCCGCATACGCTGGGACTTTGTCCCCACGTCCCCGGAAAATTGGTTTGTAAACGATAATTCCATTACCCTCACTTTGAGCAGGTTGTTTTAGGAGCTTTGATGCGTGCCCATTTACTTCGAACGGTTTTTCTTGCGTTCGCTTTTACCTTTATTTCGACGGCGGTTTTTGCCCAAGAACAGGATGACTCCTGGTATCTTGGCAGGCCGATTAGGGACATTGTTTTTGCGGGTCTTAGGCACGTAAGGGCTGCAGATCTTGAGGGGCTGATGAACCCGTTCAGGGGCCGCCTCTTCGACTATTCGCTTTTTTGGGAAATACAGGGGATACTCTGGGCCCTTGAGTATTTTGACATGATAGAGCCGAGCGCGGTGCGCGCAGATCCGGCTGGCAACGAGGTTATCCTTCGTTTTGCCGTCACGGAGCGTCCCGTCGTGGACAGGATCACCTTTATTGGGAATTCTGCGGTCAGGCGGAACGCTCTTCTGGATGCGATTTCCACCAGCACAAGGGATGTGGTAAACCATGCCAGGATACACTTGGACGAGCAGGCAATCGTCAACCTGTACCTGGAAAGGGGCTTTCCGGACATTCAGGTAAGCTCGGAGTTGCAGGACGTTGGCGGAAACACGGTTCTTGCCTTCTTTATAACCGAGGGCGAAAGGATAACCATACAGGAGATAAGGTTCGAGGGCAATCACACCTTTTCCGACAGGACTCTTCGGGGTCAGCTTTCGCTTAGGACCAGGGGGCTGTTTCAGGACGGCGCTTTCAGCGAGGCAAGGCTTATCGCCGACCGCGCCGCGTTGGCCATGTTCTACCACGACAGGGGGTTCATAGACGCCGAGGTGGTGGACGTGACGCAGGAAGTCATTAGGGATGCGAGGGGGAACAACAACCTTATCCTTACCTTCAACATCGGCGAGGGGCCGCTGTACACATTCGAGGGCGTCACGTTCGAGGGCAACAGGATATTTTCCACGGAGACGCTTTCGGCCCAGGTACGCTCCAGGCCCGGGGAGACGGTCAGCGCCCGAAGGCTGGCGGCGGATTTGCAGAGGGTCGCGGATCTCTACTTCGAGAGCGGTTATATCTTCAACACGATAACCCCCGAAGAAAGAAGGGATCGGGTGAACAACACGATTGGCTTCCACATTTTCATCATCGAGCGGGGCAGGGCGCACATCGAGAACATCACCGTCGTGGGGAACGTGAGAACCAGGACGGATGTCATACTCAGGGAAATCCCGCTGGTGCCCGGGGACGTTTTTTCCAGGAGCGCGGTCGAGGCGGCCTGGCGCAACCTTATGAACTTGCGGTACTTTTCGCTGGTACTGCCGGAAACGCCGCCGGGCAGCGCCGAGGGCCTTATGGATCTGGTGTTCGTCGTCGAGGAGCAGCCCACCACGGAACTGCAGTTCGGCCTTACCTTCTCGGGTAGCGCGGATCCGGACACTTTTCCCGTTTCCGCCCTTTTAAGATATAACGACCTTAATTTCCGCGGCTCTGGCAACCAGCTTGGCGTTGACGTGACCGCGGCGCCCGATACGGTAAGCTCTTCGCTTCTTCACAACCGGCGATGGATTTTCGGGATGCCGCTTTCTGGTGGTTTCGACTTTACCGTGCAGTGGTCCAGGCGGCTTACGCCCATGAACAACAGCGCCCCGTTTTTCCACGGCAACGAACCTTATGCCTTTCCCGACGGTTTTACCTCGTGGGAGGAATTCGTCGCGGCGAACAGGCTGCCCCCAAGGGAATTCCTCATGAATTTCGACCAGATGTACCTTTCCGTCGGGTTTTCCACGGGGTACCGCTGGTTTACGCCCGTGGGAACCTTCTCCATTGGCGGCGGGATAAGGGGCGGTATAATCCAGGTCACTTACGATGACCACATCTACCGTCCTTTCGATCCTGCGCTTAGGGCTGGCAACAACCAGTGGACGCCCATGAATTCCATCTGGACGTCGCTCTCCCTTGACCGCCGGGATCTGTTCTTCGACCCATCAAGGGGCTATTTCCTGTCCACCCGTTTCGCCCTTCACGGGTTGCTCACGAACGAACGTGAGCACTATGTCCGGAACGACAACAGCGCCCAGCTTTTTATCCCTTTGTTCAACATTCCCGTGTCGGACAACTGGAGCTTCAGGATGACGCTTGGTCTGCATACGGGGGTTTCGTTTATCTTGCCGCAGCCTGGTGGCAGGGATCTGGTCATAGAGGATGCCAACAGGCTGGCCATAGACGGGATGTTCATCGGCAGGGGATGGGCTTCCGAGTTTCGCAACAAGGGCCATGCCCTGTGGAACAACTGGATCGAGCTTCGCACCCCGCTTGTGCCGGGGCTTTTGGCATGGGACTTTTTCCTTGACGCCGCCGGCGTGCCGGGTACCGAAGAGGGGCAGCAGATACACTCCTATTTCGGTGGGGGGAACTTCGGCATCGAAAACATGCGCTTCAGTTTCGGGGGCGGCCTGCGCTTTACGATTCCGCAGTTCCCGTTCCGCCTGAGTTTGGCGAAGCGGTTCACGATGGACAGGAATGGCAATGTTGAATGGGTGCCCGGAAGCCTTTTCAGGAACACTTGGACGGGGGGCCTTGATCCCGTCCTTTCGATTGCCGTTACGTTCTAGGAGGTTGGTGTGAGAAAGATAGCCTTTGCTTTTTTGCTTGCTTTTGGTGTCGGCGTTTGCGTTTCCGCCCAGCAGCTTACCCGGTTTGCCGTGGTGGACATGAACAGGGTTCACTCCGTTTTCTTCCTGGAGTCCGCCGCCGCGCGACAGCTCGAGCAGGATGCACAAGCGGTTCAGGCCGAGATAAACAGGCGGAATCAGGAGATACAGAGTATGCGGGGCCGGCTCCAGGGGCTGACGGATCAGGCCCAGGCTCTGCGTTTGCAGGACGAGATTCGCGAAAGGGTGGAATTGCTGATGGAATTCCATAGGGTTAGCACCGCGGAAATCAACTTCCGGCGCAGGGCGCTTATGCAGACGGACGAGTTTCTGATGCGGGTGCACAACGATATTCGCTTTGTCGCCGAAAGGGAAGGCTTTACCATGGTTCTTGACCTGAACAGCACTGGCGGAATTTTATGGTACAGCTCCACCGTTGACATCACGGACAGTCTTATCCAAAGGCTGCTCGAGAGACGCTAAGGAACCGCACACGGGATACGGTATTAGACCTCTTGCGAAACTTCCCGTATTCGTTTACGCTGGTGGCAGTTCAGTTCCAGCGTATAGGAGTTTGCAACTATGGGAGATACCCGTTCCAGCCCCATGCTGGATCAATACCGAAAGATAAAGCGGGAAAACCAGGGGAACGTGCTGTTCTTCAGACTCGGCGACTTCTACGAGATGTTCGCCGAGGACGCGGTGGAAGTTTCCGCCCTCTTGAATATCACCCTTACCAACCGCAACGGGCTTCCCATGTGCGGCGTTCCATATCATGCCGCGCATTCGTATATCGGGCGGCTTTTGAAGCACGGGAAGAAAATCGCCATCTGCGAGCAGATTTCCGACCAGTCGAACAAAGGCAAAAAGGTGATGGAAAGGCGGGTCGTCGAGGTGATAACCCCCGGAACCACCGTGGACGAGGATTACCTTGACAGGGAACAGCCCAACTACCTTGCCAGCCTGTCCGCCAAGGGCCGTTTCTGCTCGTTTGCCTACATCGATCTTTCCACGGGTGGCTTTTACGCGACCTCGTTTCCCCTTGAAGGTTTCGCCGACCCTGAGTCCGCCGATTTCCGGTCGGCAGATCGTCTGAGCCAGGAGCTTGAGCGTCTGCAGGTGCGGGAAATGCTCGTGCAGGAATCGCTTTTAGAGGAAAACTCGGGCGTCGCCCGCGCCATTTGCGATCGTCCGGGGCTGGTGTTGAACCGCTGGGCCGACTGGCTTTTCGACATGGACGGTTCAAGACAAAGGCTTCAGCGGCAGTTCGACGTGGCCGGCCTGAAGGGGTTCGGTTTGGAGGACGACAGCCCGGAGATTCTTTCCGCCGGCGCCTTGCTCGAATACCTTGACGGCACCGCCAAAAGCCTGCTTCCACATGTCCGTTCCATTACGGTGTACCGGGACAGCGAATTCGTGGGCATAGACGAATCGAGCCAACGCAACCTTGAACTTGTGCGAAACCTGCGCGATGGCTCGGTCAAGTTTTCCCTGCTGGAGGTGATGGACGAGACCCGTTGCGCCATGGGGAAACGGCTGTTGCGGCGAAGGCTTCTGCACCCTCTGTGCGATCTTGGCAGGATACGGGCCCGCCTTGACATGGTGGAAACCCTGTACCGCGACCAGGGCAGTCTGGGCCTTTTGCGGGAGTTTCTGGGGAAAACCCCCGACCTTGAACGCCTTTCCTCGCGGCTCGCCATGGACAGGGCGCACGGCAAGGACATGCTTTCCATCAAGAACGCTCTTGTTTCTTGCAATGCCGTAAGGGATATGCGGGAGGAGTTGGGCATAAAGTGCGAATTCGATTCCGATTTCTGCGAAGTCCAGGGGGCCGAGGACTTCGCCAGGCTTATGGAACTGCGGGATCTGCTGGAAAGGGGCATCTGCGACGAGCCCTCCGTTGTCCTGACCGAAGGGAACCTAATCCGCGATGGCTACAGCCCCGAGCTGGACTCGCTGCGCACCCTGCGCGATTCCGGCAGGAAGCTGCTGGAGGCGTACCTTGAGGAGGAAAAGCTGACGACGGGGATTTCCAGCCTCAAGATACGGTATAACCGGCTCATCGGTTATTTCTTCGAGGTTACCAAGGTGCAGCTTTCCAAGGTTCCCGCCCATTTTATTCGGCGGCAGGGTATAGTTGGCGGGGAGCGTTTTTCCACGGAGCGTCTGGCCGCCCTCGAGTCCGACATCAACGGGGCGCAGGACAGGATTTTCGATCTTGAGCGCGAGCTTTTCCTTGATATACGGGAGAAGGCGAAGGAGATGCTGGGCGAGCTTTCCGCGGAGGCCAGCCGCATCGCCGAACTTGACGTGGCGCAGTCCCTTGCAAGGGCCGCGTCGTTGCGCAATTGGGTTCGCCCCGAGCTGGACGATTCCGGCACGCTTGAGATCTACGCCGCCCGCCACCCGGTGGTGGAGGCGCACCTTGGCAGCGGTGAATTCATACCCAACGACATTATTTTGAACACTGCGCCCGAAGTCGCCCCATCCTTTGCGATGATAACCGGCCCCAACATGGCGGGAAAATCGACCTACCTGCGCTCCGCCGCGCTTATCGCGATCATGGCGCAGATGGGCAGTTTCATTCCCGCGAACGAGGGCAGAATCGGTCTGTGCGACAGGATTTACTGCCGCGTTGGCGCTTCGGACAACCTTGCTAGGGGGGAATCGACCTTCCTTGTCGAGATGAACGAAACAGCCTGCATCCTCAACACCGCCGAGGAAAAAAGCTTGGTAATCATGGACGAGGTCGGCAGGGGCACCAGCACCAATGACGGGCTTTCCATCGCCTGGGCTGTAAGCGAGGAGCTTCTTGGCAGGATTGGCTGTCGGACTTTCTTCGCCACCCATTACCACGAGCTTTCCCTTCTGTCGCACCCCCGCGTGGTGAACCGCTCGATGGAGGTGCGGGAAAAGGACGGGCAGGTGATTTTCCTGCGGAGGCTGCAGGAAGGCCCCGCCTCGGAATCCTACGGTATACACGTCGCCCGCCTTGCCGGGCTTTCCCCTTCGGTGCTTGAGCGGGCGCGGCAGATTATGGAACGGCTGCGCGAAAGGGACGCGGGTCTGAGAAAGGCCCTGCCTTCGAGCGCGGATGCGGGTGATGTCGAAAGTATGCCCGCCGCCGCGCCGTCGGGTTCGCAGGCAGGTACCGCCGCGGTTTTGCGGGAACTGCACGACCTTGATCCGGACGCGATTACCCCGATTCAGGCCCTGGGACTTTTGGGAAAATGGAAGCAGCGACTTGCGGGGGCGGCCCCCGCGCAGGCTTCGAAATCCCGGGGTGGCGGGCAGGTGGATTCGACGCCTTCGCTTTTTGATTAACTGGCGGGAAAGCCCAAGCAAAACGCGTTTTTGCGCCATATATAAAGATATGGAGGCAAAAGCAAAATGCCGGAAATGACAGACCCCATGAACAGTGCTGCGAGCCGCCTGTTCGGGGTTCCCTACCTGTTCCCATACCAACGGCTGGTAGTGGCGAACATTCTTGAGGCAGCCGAGGCCGCGGGTCTTGCGCTGACCTGGCCGGGCGGAAACGAAGCGTCGGTGCCGGGAGACTCCCCCGACAAGGCTTTTTCTGACAGGGGGTACCTGGGTCGCCAAATCGTCATCCTACCTACGGGCGCGGGAAAGTCTCTGTGCTTTCAACTGCCTGCGATGATCATCGAGGGAATTACGCTGGTGATCTACCCGATCTTATCCCTCATGGCGGATCAGAAACGCCGCTTGGACGAAAGAGGTTTTTCGCCGGTGGTACTTCGCGGAGGGCAGACAAAAAAGGAACGGGACGAAATCTGGGGAAAGCTGGAAGCCGGCGAAAGCAGATTCGTTATCGCCAATCCCGAGGTTCTGCTTACGCCGCAGGTGATGAGCCGCTTTGCCAAAGGAAACTTGCGAAAAATGAAAATTGCGCACATCGTGATTGACGAGGCGCACTGCGTCAGCGAGTGGGGTGAAAGTTTCAGGCCGGCATATCTTGAAATTGGCAATATCATCAAAAACATTGGCGCACCGCTGGTAACGGCGTTCACGGCAACGGCGGGGACTCCCGTTTTGGAAAAAATCAATAAATACATTTTTGACGTTGAGGATACCCATGGTGAAGCTCATCTGGTTATGGGAAATCCCGACCGCGCAAACATTTCATACTTTGCCAAAGGTTGTGTGGTAAGGGATATTGCGGTAAGGGATTTTCTGTTGCGCAACGAGCGTCCGGCGATTGTGTTCTGTTCCTCTAGGCGCGGCACGGAAAGGCTTGCCGCGTACCTTCGGACAGGCTTGCGCGAAATGGGCGCGGATTGGCATGGGGAGATTCGGTTTTACCATGCAGGTTTAAGCAGAGATGAAAAAGATGATGTGGAAAAATGGTTCATGGGCAGCAAGCAGGCGGTGTTATGCGCGACTTGCGCATACGGCATGGGTGTGGACAAAGCCGACATTCGCACGGTGATACACAGGGACTGCGCCCCTTCTGTGGAAGCGTACTTGCAGGAGTCGGGTAGGGCTGGTCGCGACGGGAAGCAGTCAAAGGCGTTTCTTTTGTGGGGGCCCGAAGACACGGCAAGTCTGCGCCGCGCCAAAACCGATGCGGACAAGGCGCGGCTTTCCAGGCTTCTGGATTACGCCCGCGATGCTACACGTTGCAGGAGACAGGCTCTGTTAAAGATGCTTAACTACGATGCAAACAGTGAAAGTCCGGAAACGCAGTGTTGCGATGTCTGCGAAAAACAGGCGAGTCCTGATTTGCGCGAGGAAACAAGTGTCCTGGATTTTTTTCGCAGGAACAAGCGGTGCTATACGATTAACGAGGCGACGCGTGTTCTGGCGCAGGCGGAAAACTTTTTTTGGTCGGAGGGAGAAGCGAAACAGGTTATTAACCATTTGATTTATTCGGGTGGGCTTGCCAGATCCAAAAACGTTTTCTGGAAAGGAACGGTGAGTGTGGGGGAGGGGGGTGTCAAGGGCGTTCTTGCGAAAAACAGGTGTTTTTTCCATGTTTGTCAGGCGATCCGGAAAAAATCAAAAAGTTGCGGCGAATTTCGAAAACCACTTGACAAGGCTCGGTAAACGGTGGTATTCTTACCAATTGAAAGTTGCATTCAAAGGAGCATGCTCATGAAACTTAAACTGCGAACGAGAATCATCGGTGGGTTGCTGGGTGTTTTTATGCTAACTGTTGTGCTGGGAGCGACAAGTTTCCATACTATCAGGCAGGCGGCCGTCATGAAGACGGAAATCTACCGGATGACGGAGTTGAGCGACACGGCCGATCGTCTGGTGGAGGCGCACCATATTTGGCGCTACAACTTGGCTTGGTCGTTCCTGTACGACCGGCCCTTTGTCGGCGGCCTCGATCCGCACACTTGCATATATGGCAACTGGCTTGCGGGGGATATGCCGACATGGGTCGATGACGCACAGGTTTTCGCCCTCATAGACGACATTTTCCAGCCGCACTACGACTTGCACGTCCAGGGCGGGGTTGCGTTGCGCCTAAGGGAAGAGGGGCGCATGGAAGAGGCTTTGGCCTTGCTTTACGACGTGGTTTTCCCCGCGGGTGTCGAGTCCACGCAAAGAATAACTGCGCTAAGGGCGCGCTATATTGAGCTGAGGGACTTGTACACCGCGGATCTGGCCGGTTTCATAGCGTTTTCCACCTACATACTGATTTCCATTTTAGTGGCGTCCCTTCTGATTTTCCTCGTGATGGGCTTCCTTATCACCAGAAGCATATTGGTGCCAGTCCGCAACATAGAGCACGTTGCGAACGCCCTGTCCCACATGGACTTCTCTATTAACATCGTGAAAACCGAAAACGACGAAATAGGCGACATCCAGGACGAGCTTATTGCCATCCGCGACAACCTCAAGAAGGGTATCCACGACATGCGGATCACCCACGACGCCGACATGAAGGCGATGCATGAACAGCAGGCCGCGTTCAAGGAAAGGACGCACGCCATACTGGACGCCTCGCCCATGGTCTGCGCCATCTTTAACGAAAACGGCGATATCGTGGACGTGAACAAGGAAGTCGAGAACATGTTCGGAATCCCAGATGCGAAGATGTACATCAACGAATTTACCAGGTTTTTGCCGAAACACCAGCCCGACGGCTCCGACTCGAACCAGAAAAGCCACGAGATGTTGCAGAAGTGCACAAAGGAAGGCAGCATCCGTTACGAGTTCACCTATATGCACGCCGATGGGTCGCTTATCCCCACCGAGGAGATCGTGCACCGCATAACCATCGATGACAAACCCCATACCATCGCCTTCAGCCGCGACCTGCGCGAGTTCTACAAGGAAAGGGAAAAGGAAAGGGTTTTGCAGGGCAAGATACAGGCGATGATGGAACAGCTCAACGAGCACGTCGAGGAACAGTCTGCCTCGGTCACAGCGTCATCCGCGGCCACCGAGGAGATGATAGCCAACATCCAGTCCGTCACCGACACGCTGGCTAAGAACTCGCAGAACGTTAGGGAGTTGCAGGATGCATCCGCGGCCGGGCACACGAGCCTTAGCGAGGTCGCTGGCGACATCGCCGGGATCGCTCGGGAATCCGCGTCGCTTCTGGAGATCAATGCGGTGATGGAAAGCATCGCGAGCCAGACGAACCTTCTTTCGATGAACGCGGCGATCGAGGCTGCGCACGCCGGGGAGTCCGGGCGGGGCTTTGCGGTAGTTGCGGACGAGATCCGCAAGCTAGCGGAGTCTTCCGGGCAGCAGTCGAAGACGATCTCCGGTGTGCTCCAGAGCATCAAGGGGTCTATCGACAAGATAACCAAGTCCACGGACGTTGTTCTGGGCAAATTCGATGCGATTGGTGACGGCGTAAAAACCGTTTCGGAGCAGGAGGACAACATCCTGCGCGCCATGGAGGAACAGGGACACGGGAGCAAGCAGATTCTGCAGGCCGTAAGCAACGTGAACGAAGTTACCCACCAGGTAAGGGAGGCCGCGCGTCGGTTGGTCGAAACCAGCAAAGAGACCATGCACAAAGCCGATGACGCCGACATCAAGTCTTTCACCGATGAAGTTACGGGAGCCCGCAACAGGAAATACTTTACCGACGCCGCGGAGCAGGAGCTGCGCTACTGCGTTGACGAGGACCGCGACTTCAACCTCATCATGTTCAGCGTTGACGGTCTGCGGCAGATTGGCGAGGACTATAGCCCGCAAATACGGGACGAGGTGCTAAAGGTTATGACAATGCGCACCCGCAACAGCTTCAAGCAAGGCACCCTGTTGGCCAGGTACGGCGAGGAGGACTTTGTGATCACGCTGCCCAATGTCAGGCAGGGAACCGCCGCGAAACTCGCCGAGCAACTCCAGAAGAAGATCAGGGATGCGCCATTTGCGATAAGGGGCAAGCGGCTTGATATCAGCATTTCGCTTGGTGTCGCCATCAAGACGAATACCGCCAAAACGCTCACGGATATTGTCGGCAATGCGTCAAGGGCCCTTTCCAACGCTAGGTCTGCGGGAAGAAACAAACTTGTTTCCTTGAGTTAGACCGGTTGGGCAAAGCGTTCATCAGACGATGCGTCCGCCTGATTACGGGCAAAGTGTCGTGTGATGAACGCCGTTTTTGTTGCAATTGCTATGGCCGTTATTACGGAAAAAACGAATTTGCCACACTTTTGTCAGACGGCCTGAAAATGAATTAAAAAATCACGGCAGTTTCCCAAGTTACTTGACAAAGCTCCAAGAAGAGAGGTAGTCTAGGTGCCATGTAAGGAGTGTTTATATGAACTTGAAACTGCGAACCAGAATAGTAGGCGGTTTGTTGTGTGTTTTTATGCTGGCGGTGGCAATTGGAGCGGGCAGTTGGCATAGCGTTATGCGTATGCGCGAGCTCAAGGAACATGTCAACATGCTAACGGCACTAAGCGACCATGCCAATAGAATGGTAGAAGCGCATCATATATGGCGGTACAACCTGTCTTGGGCTTTCATGTATGACAGGCATTTTCCGGGCGGCCTTTGTCCGCATACCTGCATATTCGGCAACTGGCTTGCGGGGGATCAGCCCCATTGGGTTGACGATGAGCAGGTTTTCGCCCTTATAGACGCCGTTTTTCAGCCTCACTATGATTTGCACGTCCAGGGTGGGGTGGCCCTTGCTCTTAGGGAAGAAGGCCGTATGGAGGAAGCCCATGCGTTGCTTTACAACGTTGTTTTTCCCGCGGGTATCGAGTCCACGGTAAGGATAAATGCGTTAAGGGATCGCTATATAGAACTGCGGGATATACGCTTGGACGAAATGGATCGCATGATAGTGCTTGCTATCACGGGAATGGTCATCCTTTTCGTGGTGGCCCTTGTTGTTTTCCTTGTGTTGAGTTTTTTCACCACCAGGAGTATATTGACGCCCATCACTCTTCTGACGCAAAGCCTAGATGACACCGCGCATGGCGATTTGACGAAGAGGCTGCCGGAGCTGGGCAAGGACGAGATCGCCCAGGCTTCCCGTTCCTTCAACCAGACCATGGAGGCGTTGGGCAAAATGATCGCCTCGGTCAAGCGACAGGCGGGGACGCTGTCCGAGATAGGCAACGACCTTGCGGACAACATGACGGAAACGGCCTCCGCGATGAATCAGATTGCGGCCAACATCCAGAGCATCAAGGGGAGGGTGCTGAACCAGAGTGCTAGCGTTACCCAGACAAATGCGACCATGGAGCAGGTTTCTGTCAACATCGACAAGCTCAACGGCAACGTCGAACGCCAGACTGGTGCCGTGGCTCAGGCCGCTACCGCGCTGGAGCAGGTGATAGTCAACATCAAGACCGTTGCCGAAACCCTTACAAGAAACGCCGCCAGCATGGAAGACCTGAAGGAATCGTCGAGTACGGGAAGGAACAGCCTACAGGAAGTTGCGACGGACATTCAGGAAATTGCCCGCGAGTCCGAGGGCCTTTTGGAAATCAACTCCGTAATGGAAACCATTTCCAGCCAGACGAATCTGCTTTCGATGAATGCGGCGATAGAGGCGGCCCGCGCAGGTGAGGCGGGCAAGGGCTTCTCGGTCGTTGCCGGCGAGATACGCAAGCTGGCCGAATCCTCCGGCGAGCAATCGAAGATCATCGGGGAAGTGCTGAAGAAAATCGCGGGGTCCATCGACAAGATTACCCGCTCCACCGAAAACGTCATGAACAAGTTCGAGGCGATAGATCGCGGGGTGGTGACGGTCGCGGAGCAGGAGGAAAGTATCCGCAGCACGATGGATGAGCAGAGCCGCGGAGGTCAGCGGGTTCTGCAAGCCGCCGGGCAGGTTGGCGATATAACGCAGCAGGTCAAGGGCGGGGCTCTGGAAATGCGGGAAGGAAGCAAGGAAGTTATTATTGAAAGCAAGAACCTTGAGAAACTGACGCAGGAAATAACCAGTGGCATGAACGAGATGGCCTCTGGAACCGAGCAGGTGAATCGGGCGGTTAACAACGTCAACGCTCTTAGCGGAAAAACCAAGGAGAACATCTCTTCCTTGGTGCAGGCCATTTCGCAGTTCAGGGTTTAAGTACAGGTTAAAATTTGTCGCTTGGAGTATATATTTTTCGAAACAAGCGACACCCGTAATTTTTTTGATTTCTAATCGTTCCCCAAAACTTTGCGCTTGACAGGCAAGGCTGCGAGTGGTATACTCCAAAGAATGTCGTGAGCACCTTCGTAGAATAAACCAAAAGGGGAACGAAATTGAGTGCGAAAAAAACAAGAAAATCATCCCTTACCGTAAAAATTGCCGCTGTCTGTTTGGGGGTTACTTTCCTTACAGCGTTGTTGCTTTCCGTTGTGTTTATCAGCAACGCAAGGGGCATTATCCAAGAGCAGGCAACCACTGGCACGGTAGATAACATCCATGCCCTGCGGGATCAGCTTATTGCCCGCTTTGTTGAGTGGGAGGCGCTTGTCAAGTTTACGGCGGTTGCCGCGTCTTCCGTGATAATCCAAGAGCCCTTTGATCCTGTGGCTCTACAGACTTTGTTCAGGCGGGTTTCCGAACTTGAGCCTGACGTAAAACTTGTATACGCCTCCAGCAATGTGCGCTGGACCGATCCCGGTGGTTTCGTTGTCCGCGAGGACGGGCTTCATCCTCCTGTCGCCTGGGACAACAGGGAGCGCCCTTGGTTTCTTGCGGCAAAGGCGAATCGCGGCCCTGGGAACATAGGGCATTCCGATCCTTATTTCGACGCCATAACAGGGGAGCTTACGATATCAGTCTCGACAAACATATACGACTACGCGGGCAGGGATGTGGGCGTTATCGCCGCCGATGTGGGCCTTGCGTTTCTGAATGCCCTGCTTGATGAAAAGGCTGTCATGCCGGAGCACAGCATCGTCCTAATCGACAGACGGGGATACTTCGTCACGCATTCGGATTTAAACGCCGTTTTGGTCAACGATTTTTTCAACGATTTTGGGCTTGGGCATTACCGGAACGATGTCCTTGGCCGTCCGTCTTTTATGTCGTATGGTAGGGATATTTTTATCTATTCGGAGCTTATTCCAGGCGTGGACTGGGTTCTGGTCTCGGTGATTCCGGTGTCGGCTATTTTCGCGGACATGAACCGATTCGTGCTGCACATGATTCTTATCGGCATCGCGCTTCTGGTCGTTGCGGCTGTCGTGTCAATCCTGTTCACTTACAGGGAGCTTACCGTCCCCATGCGCAGTATAAAGAACGCCGCGGCCGCGCTGGTCGTCATGGACTTCACCGTGGACATCAAGCAGACGGAAAACGATGAGATCGGGGATCTTCAGGATGCGATGATAAAGATCCGCGATAATCTCAAAAAAGGCATCGAGGACATGCGGATCACCCACGACGCCGACATGCAGGTGATGCAGGAACAGCAGGCCGCGTTCAAGGAAAGGACGCACGCCATATTGGACGCCTCGCCCATGGTCTGCGCCATCTTCGATGAAAAAGGCACTATCGTGGACGTGAACAAGGAAGTCGAGAACATGATGGGGATCCCGAATGCGAAGATTTATATCAACGAGTTTACCAGGTTTTTGCCGAAGCACCAGCCCGACGGCTCCGACTCGATCCAGAAAAGCCACGATATGTTGCAGAAATGCGCAAAGGAAGGCAGCATCCGTTACGAGTTCACCTATCTGCACAACGATGGGTCGCTTGTTCCCACCGAGGAGATTGTACACAGCATAACCATCGATGACAAACCCCATACCATTGCCTTCAGCCGCGACCTGCGCGAGTATTACAGGGAAAGGGAAAAGGAAAGGGTTTTGCAGGGGAAAATACAGACGATGATGGAGCAGCTCAACGATCACGTCGAGGAGCAGTCGGCCTCCGTAGCCGCGTCCTCCGCGGCGACCGAGGAGATGATCGCCAACATCCAATCCGTCACCGACACGCTGGCTAAGAACTCGCAGAACGTGAGGGAATTGCAGGATGCATCTGCGGCTGGGCATACGAGTCTCACCGAGGTCGCAGGCGACATTACTGGGATCTCCCGCGAGTCCGAGTCGCTGCTGGAGATCAACTCTGTGATGCAGAACATAGCCAGCCAGACGAACCTGCTGTCTATGAACGCGGCGATCGAGGCTGCGCACGCAGGTGAAGCTGGGCGCGGCTTTGCGGTTGTCGCGGACGAGATCCGCAAACTTGCGGAATCGTCCAGCCGGCAGTCCAAGACGATTGGCGGTGTGCTTAAGAACATCAAGGGATCGTTCGACAAGATAAGCAAGTCCACGGACGCTGTTCTGGGCAAATTCAACGCGATAGGTGACGGCGTAAAGATCGTTTCGGAGCAGGAGGACAACATCCTGCGCGCCATGGAGGAACAGGGGCACGGGAGCAAGCAGATACTGCAGGCAGTAGGCAACGTGAACGAAGTTACCCATCAGGTAAGGGAAGCTGCGCGGCGGCTGGTCGAAAGCAGCAAAGATACCATGCATAAAACCGACGATGCCGAGGCCAAGGCGTTCATAGATGAGCTTACGGGGATCCGCAACAAAGAATACTTTGTGGAGAACGCGGAAAGGGAACTGCGCTACTGCGTTGACGAGGGCCGCGAATTTAACCTTATCATGTTCAGCGTTAATGACATGAAGCAGATTGCTGACACCCACGGCGAAAAGACGCAGGACAATCTGTTAAAAATATTAACCATGCGCGTCCGCAACAGCTTAAAACAAGGCACCCTGCTGGCCAGGTACAGTGATGCTCTGTTTGTGATTACGCTCCCTAACGCCAAATACGAAACCGCCGTAAAATTTGCCGAGCAAATCCAGAAGAAGGTCAAAGACACTCGTTTTGAGGTAAAGAAAGACTTGAAGATTCATATGAGCATTTCCGTCGCTGTTGCCACCAAAACGAACAGTGCCAAAACGCTCCCGGAAATTATCGGCAATGCGTCGAGGGCCCTTTCCAACGCTAGTGCGACGGGGAGGAACAAAGTGGTTTTGGGGTAGCGCAGAAGGGAAGAACGATAAAGCACGACTTTGCCGTTTAATTCTTTACCTTAGCCCGAAGCTCTTCGTTTTCGGCATCCCCAGTCCTTGAAATCCGTGCGGAAACGTGATAGCTTTGATATACGAGGTCTACATCAATGGCGAGGCTGAAACACACGTTCAAGACCGACACTTTGTTCAAGATGCTGTTCACGCGGCATCAGGATTTGCTGAAGCGGCTTGTTGCGGAATTGCTTGGAATCAGGCATGGGAGCATCGAGCGGTTCGAAGTTACCAACCCCGAAATGCCGCCGGAGCTACTGGGCGGCAAGTTCTGCCGGCTGGACATCAACATGGTGGTGGACGGCCAACTGGTGAACCTGGAGATTCAGGTTCGCGATGAGGATGACTATCCAGAGCGCATGCTGTTCCACTGGGCCAGAATGTATTCGTCCGCATTGCCCAAAGGCGACGATTACAAGAACCTGCCGCGTTCGGTGGTGATCAGCATCATCGATTTCAACCTGTTCGACTGCGCGGAATTCCATTCGGAGTTCCGTCCCTTGGAAACGACGCGGGGCGAGCTTCTATCCGATAGGATGAGCTTGCACTTCTTCGAGTTGAGGAAGGTGCCGGCGCAGACGAATGCCGGAGACATGCTTCTTCTGTGGCTTTTGCTATTCAAGGCGAGGACGGAGGAGGATATCAGGAAAATAAGGGCACTGGAGGTACCGGAATTGGAACAGGCACTCAATGCATTCGACCAGATAAGGGGATCTCGGGAGTTTCTGGAGTTGGAGCGGCAGCGCGAGATCATGCGCATGAACGAAGCGTCCGCATTGCGCCATGCAAGAGATAAGGCTACGGCAAAGGAACGCATGAAATGGCAGGGCGTGGTTTCTGGCAAGGATGCAGTAATTGCCAACAAGGATGCGGCAATCGCCGACAAGGATGCGGCAATCGCCGACAAAGACGCGGAAAACGAGCGGCTCCGTGCGGAACTCGATGAACTTCGGGCCAAGTTAAAGAGCTAAGGCTTGACGTTTTGAGGGTAGAGGCCCCCTTTGTCAGTGGCAACGCATTTGCCCTTTACAGAAAACATAGGATAGGTTTCTTGGACACCTTTTTCACATTTTAAATTGAAATTCCGCAAGAACTCTATTTTTGCGCCTTTTGCGGATGATTTTCTCAACCGCAAAAGGCGCAAAATTTGATTTCCGTGGGCCTATTTGTGGCATCCATGGACTGGTTTCCAGCCCAATGCCCATCAGCAGAAAATGTCGGGGCAAGTTTTGGCTTATGCCCTACCTCGGCTGCCAATCCCATGCACCCTCAGCATTGAGGGTGTAGATTCCCGCCCTGTGTCCATTCTCTGCATAGGCTTCCCTAAAACTGTTCCAGATAAAATCTGGATAGTCATCGTCATAAAGAAGATTGAAATTTGCGCCGATGCTTATCCGCATAACGCGCCCCAAGGAACCCGTAAACATATTTTGATGTATAGTACCGGTGGTATGCTCGAAGGTTATGCTGGTGAGCGGGTTCTGCGCAAATGCACCTTCCCCGATGTAAAAGACATTGCCTGGTATGGTAATGGAGGTGATCCCGTTATGGAAAAACGCCCACTCGCCAATGCTGTAGACATTCCTTGGTATGGTAACTGCGGTGATCCTATTCCCTCTAAATGCATCGTCGCCGATGCGGATAACGGTGTCTGGAAGGGCAACGGTGGTGAGCGTATTGTGAGCAAATGCCCGTTCCCCGATGATGAAAACACCGTTTGGAATGTTTACGCTGGTCAGTTCGGTTCTGTAAATCCAGGAACCACCGAAATTACGCCGCCCAACAGGCCTTCCGCCAAGTGCATCGCGAACTTCTTCGTGAAGTTCCCTGCCAAACATTTCGCTAATCAAACCGTCAGCATTTCCAGCAAATGCGCCCTCGCCGATTATCCTGACAGGCCTTCTGCGTATATGGGAAGGTATCTGTACATCGGATGCTGTGCCTACATAAGACGTGATCGTTATACGTCTGGTATTCTCTTCCCTTTGGTAGAAGAAATCCCCTCTCCTAAAACCTTCGTTAAAATGACTGTAAGAAGCACACGCCCCAAACACAGCCATCGCCATCATTGCCGCCAATGCGATCATCCAATTCTTTTTCATTCTGTTTCTCCTTACAAACAACAAATTTTCGATGCGTATTCCAAAATCATGCGTCTTGGGCTGTTCTCACAAGGTTGTAGATTGTATATGACACACAAATTCAGGCGTAACGCTCGTTTACCACACATATGAATAGGGCAGGCTTAGGCTTACCTAGGCTGCCAGTCCCATGCACCCTCGTTATTGAGGGTGTAGATTCCCGCCCTGTGTCCATTCTCCGCATAGGCTTCTCTGAAGCTGTTCCAGACAACATCAGGGCTGTCTCCGTCATAAAGAAGGTTGAAATTTGCGCCTATGCTTATCCGTGTAACACGTCCCATGGAACCTTGAAACACATTTTGATGTATAAAACCAGCATCATGCTCGAAGGTTATGCTGGTAAGCGGGTTGTTCGCAAATGCACCTTCCCCGATGTTGAAGACATTGCCTGGTATGGTAATGGCGGTGATCCCGTTATGGAAAAACGCCCTCTCACCAATGTTGAAGACATTCCTTGGTATGGTAACGGCAGAGATCCTATTGCCTCTAAATGCTTCATCGCCGATGTAGATAACGGTGTCTGGAAGGACAACGGTGGTGATCGCATTGCGAGCAAATGCCTGTTCCTCGATGCGGAAAACACCGTTTGGAATGGTTACGCTGGTCAGCTCAGTTCTATAAATCCATGAACTATCCTGAGTAGAATCACCCCGAAAATGATTATCATCCATAAAAAAAGCCCAAACGCCGAAAAGCATGAAACGAACCCAAGAGGGGGGTGCAGCACCAAGGGTACCACTCTGCCCTATAATCTTTCCGCCAAGTGCATTGCGAACTTCTTCGTTAAATTCCGTGCCAAACATTTCGCTAATTCTACCATCAAGATTTCCAGCGAATGCACCTTCGCCGATTATCCTAACAGGTCTTCTGCGTATATACGAAGGTATCTGTACGTCGGAATTTTCGCCTATGAAAGATGTAATCACCACTCCGCGATCACCATGTTCTGATCTCTGGGTAAAGAAATCTCCGCTCCTCCGACCTTCGTTAAAATGACTGTAAGAGGCACACGCCCCAAACACAGCCATCGCCATCATCGCCGCCAATGCGATCATCCAATTCCTTTTCATCCAGTCTCTCCTTGTAAACAACAAATTTTCGATACATATTCCAAAACAATGCGCCATTGGCTGTTTTCACAAGGTTGCGGATCGTGTATAACACACAATTCTAGGAATAACGTTCGCTAAGCACGATCATATCATACGAATAATGTTCGTGTCAAGCGTCTGTGTGAAAAAAAAATGATCGTCCACAGGATACACTTGTATGGATTTGTCTAGGCTTTTTATCCGCAATCTAAAGAGATGGCGAAAAATATCCGGGCTTTCCCAAAAAATGCTTGCGGAAAAATGCGGCACGGGCTGTTCGTATGTCAGGCAGATTGAAAGCGGGGTCGGTACCCCTTCGCTCGCCATGCTCGCCAAAATCGCCGAGGCACTCGAAATTGAGCCGTACCTGTTGCTTTATGATGAAGCTTCCTCGCATGGTCGGGCTGTTCGGGAAAGGCATTTGGAATTCGTTAAGGGCAAATTGCTGGAGGTAGTCTGTGGCGACATTCAATCGGCTTTTGATGAACTGAAAAGCGCCGGGATTGCGCCGCCGCGGCCTTTTGAATTAGAAAGTACCTAAGTAGCACTGAATTTCCGCTAAAGTCCGGCCATGGAAGTGCCGATAAGATAAGAGGTAGCTTGTAGCCCCCACGGGAATTCCGCGGTGACCGCGGCGGATACGGCCTGCCAACGAAGGCAAGGATGCCTTCGCAGAATATTCAAGGAGGATCTATATGATCATCAATCACAACCTGAGCGCAATGTTTGCCGACAGGTCACTCAGAATCACCCAGGGTGCCATCAACACCGACATGGAAAGACTTTCGTCCGGTCTGCGGATCAACCGCGCTGGCGACGACGCATCCGGGCTGGCTGTATCCGAAAAAATGCGGGCGCAGATCCGCGGCCTCAACCAGGCTTCGGCCAACGCTGCCAACGGCATTTCTTTCATTCAGACCGCCGAAGGTTTCCTTAACGAGACCCAGGCCGTGCTGCAGCGCATCCGCGAACTCGCAGTCCAGGCCGCCAACGGCATCTACACCGAAGAAGACAGGATTTACATCCAGGTTGAAATTTCCCAGCTCGTGGCTGAAATCGACCGCATCGCAAGCCATGCCCAGTTCAACGGCATGAACATGCTCACGGGCCGTTTTTCTCAGCCAGTGGGCGAAAACGTTCCTACCGCTTCCATGTGGCTCCACATCGGCGCGAACATCGACCAGCGGGTGCAGGTGTTCATCGGCACGATGACCGCCGCAGGGCTTGGGATTCGCGATCAGGGCGACAGTTCCTTCATCAGCCTGGCCACCGCCGACGGCGCCAACCGCGCCATCGCCACCGTGGACGCGGCCATGACGATCGTCAACAAGCAGAGGGCCGACCTCGGCGCCTACCAGAACAGGCTCGAGCACGCCATTCGCAGCATTGACGTGGGCGCGGAAAACCTGCAGGCTTCCGAGTCCAGGATCAGGGACACCAACATGGCCAGCCAGATGGTCAGCTATGTGCGCAACCAGATCCTTACCCAGGCCGGTATGGCAATGTTGGCTCAGGCCAACCAAAGGGGCACGGCGGTATTGCAAATCTTGCAGTAGTATGGTATCATTTAAGTGTAAGGGGATTTGCTGGACGCGAAAGCGCCGACGCCCCCTTGCGCCGGTCTCGCCGGTTCTTCCGGCGAGACTTGGTACCAAGGCTTCCAGGAACCCCTAGGGCTCCCGGAAGCAAGCGTTCTTTGAAAAAAACCTTCCGTTGACGCGCGGGACGGTGCGAAACGTTTATTCAGGCATTGTTTGAATGGACGTTTTGCTCCGTATGATGGTGTTTTGGGGGATGGCGGCGCGAAACCGCCCCAAAACCCGTTCCTGCGGCGCGATTCCGGCATGGAAGCCGGGATAAGTCAACCTATGGAGGGTTATTATGATAATTAACCACAATTTGAGTGCAATGTTTGCCGATCGTCAGCTCGGTTTGGTGCAATTGGGCATCAACCGGAGCATGGAACACCTTAGCTCTGGTCAGAGGATCAACCGCGCCAGGGACGACGCTTCCGGGCTTGCGGTTTCCGAGCAAATGCGGTCGCAGATTCGCGGTCTTAACCAGGCCGAGCGCAACATCCAGAACGGTGTGAACTTTATTCAGACCGCCGAAGGCTTCCTTCAGGGGACGCAGGATGTTCTGCATCGTATCCGGGAACTCGCGGTTCAGTCTGCCAATGGTATTTTCACCGAAAGCGATCGCATGATGATCCAGGTGGAAGTATCCCAGTTGGTGGCCGAAATCGACCGCATCGCAAGTCATGCCCAGTTCAACGGCATGAACATGCTTACCGGCGCTTTCGCCCAAGAGGGCGGGAACGGACCCATGGTGCTGCACGTCGGCGCCAACATGGACCAGAGCGAGACCATCTACATCAATGAGATGACGGCTTCGGCACTCGGCATGCGGAACGGTCAGGGCGAAAATGGTAGCATTGCCATTCTTTCCCCCGAAGACGCAAACATGGCTATCGGTACCGTGGACGCAGCTATGATGCTTGTCAACCAGCAGCGTGCGGATCTTGGCGCCTATCAGAACCGCTTCGAAATGGCTGCTCAGAGCATCGCCATTGCGGCGGAGAACCTGCAGGCTGCCGAGTCCCGCATAAGGGACACCAACATGGCATCCGAGATGGTGCAGTACACTAGGGGAGTCATCCTGAATCAGGCGGCGACCGCAATGTTGGCTCAGGCGAACGTTCGGCCCCAGTCCGTACTTCAGCTTCTTGGCTAGTCGTTGACATCCTTGTAGCAACGGATCACAGACCAGATTTACGACGGTTAATTTTTGGCATTTGAGAGGCTCCTGGACGTTGTCTTTTGAATGCGGGGGACGAGGAAACTCGCGCCATTCCCGTCCCCTATTTTTTTCAACACTGCCCCTGGAATTTCGGTTCCGGGGGGTTCATATTATATGGGGTATTCCCCCGAATCCTGCCAGGGACGGCGGGGTGAGTAAAGGAACAGGGAGGTATCGTAGTATGCCTATCTCAAGTATCGGATCCAGTGCGAGCCTTATTCCTTCATTTGAGCCTCTGGGAAGAGAGACGAGATCCACGGAACAGCGCGTTACCCTTGCACAGGTAGCGGCTTCCATGCCGGGAAGCGGCGAGCAGGCGGCCCCCGATGAACGGGGACAAGACCGCATAGCCGTGGATACGGATATTTTTGGATTGACCTTCAACAGAAGGCTTCAGTTCGAGGTGGATCACAACTCGAATGAGGTCATCGTCAAGATTATCGACAACACCACCGAAGAGGTGGTCAGGGTGCTTCCGCCCGAGGAATTGCAGCGGCTTCACAGGAATTTACAGGAGACGATGGGTTTCTTGTTTAGTGAGCAAGCATAAATCGCTTGTCAGGCGGCAAGGAAAATGCGATAATTATATTATATTGTTGTGTTGCCCTTGGTTACGAGCGTGTTGTGACCAAGGGTTCCATTTGTAAAGCCTTCCAGGGTGTTGCGGGAATACCGCTGGCACTCCGTTGTTGTTTTTAGGGGGTTCAGGCCATGTCCGATATCTTTGTGCCTGGCTTAAGAAGCCGGTTTAATACTGAACAACTCGTCGATGACCTGATGCGGATCGAGCGAATCCCAAGGGACAGAACCGAACGCGGCATAGACAGCCTGGAATCCCAGCGGGTTTGGTGGCAGGATCTTGGCAGGCGCGTAACCGCGATGCGCGAAAGCGCCAGGGATCTTTTTTCGTTTCAAAACCCCTTCAGCGAACGCGGCGCCTTTTCATCCGACGGCAGCGTGATCTCGGCCACCGCCACAAGGGAGGCCATAGAGCAGGACGCCAGTTTCACCGTGAGGCAGCTTGCCCAGGCGGACAGGTTCCTTTCCCCTCCCCTTGACGAAAGGACGACAATCGAGGCCGGAACGTTCGCTTTTACCGTGGGCGATGAGGAAGTTTCCTTCAATTTCAGGGGCGGCTCCCTAAGGGAATTTGCCGACGCGGTGAACCGTCGGGGTGGCGGCAGAATCGGGGCCAACGTCATAACGGTGCAGCCGGGAACCAGATCCCTGCTGATCGAATCCAGGGTGACCGGGGTGGACAACCGCCTTGGCTTTTCCGGCGACGCCGAAACCATGGCCCTGCGCCTTGGGATCATCGAACAGGTGTACGATTCCTGCGTGGAAATACCCTTCGACGAGGAATCTGTGATGCGGCCCGGCGAAATCGCCGCGGCCTCCGTCTCGGTAAACGACGGTACCGTGGAGCTTTCCGCCCTTGCGTCGGCGTATATTCCCTTCGGCCTGCATGTGGAACCTGGATCGGCCCTTAGGCTGAGGATCGGCACGGCGACCAGAATCAACGCGGCACCTGCGGAAATTTCGCGTCCGCCCCCCGGCCCGGACATTCCCACGTCCGGGGCGGTGACGCATGGCGGCATAACGATACAGAACAACCCGTCGATAGCGCCTCTTCCCCAATGGACGCCCCCGGCGCCGCCGCCGCGGGTGGACGATTTTGGCGTGCTTTCCCTTACCTTCTCGGATGGCAGCAGGGCGGCGTTGCCGCCGATCACCGACACGGTGGAATTTTTTGAGCGGGAATTCGACCTTTCGGCGATTGCGGCGGGCAGAACCATCGTGACCCTGAACATCGACAACGCCAATACCCACCGGGAAATCATGGTGCGGGATGCGATGGTGTTCGATCCCAACGCCGTGGCCACGGGGCACCGTCCGCTGAACGCCGTTTCCACCGCGCAGAACGCCATCATTTCTATGGAAGGGATCGAAATGACCCGCCCTTCGAACGTCATCAACGACATTATCCCGGGGGTTACCATCACTGCGCGAGGCGTTTCCGACAGGCCGGTGCGTCTTGACATACAGACCGACCGCGAAAGGGTGAAGGACGCCATCATTTCCCTGGTGGGCAACTACAACCGCCTCATGGCGGAGATTAACGTGCTTACGCGGAACGACCCGACCATAATAGACGAGCTTACCTACCTGACTAGGGAGGAAGCCGACGAACTGCGCGAGCGCCTTGGGGCGTTCTCCGGGGACTCGAGCCTGAACCATCTGCGGAACGCCATGATCAGGATAGTTACCTCGCCTCATCCCACCGATGCGGGTCGGGAACTTGCGCTTTTGGCCCAGCTTGGGATAAGCACGAATGCGCGGGGTGCGCCTGGTTTTGATGCGTCCCGGCTGAGGGGGTATCTGGAAATCAACGAAAGCGTGCTTGACGCGGCCTTGGAAAACAACATGCAGTACATACGGCAATTGTTCGGGTCGGATACCGACGGCGATCTTATAATCGATTCCGGTGTCGCCTTTAATTTGGAAGCCGTCGCCAGACCTTTCGTGGAGATGGGTGGTATAATATCTTCCAGGACGGGAACCATCGATGCCAGAATAAGGGGGGACACGCAGCGCATCGCCAACATGGATCGCCAGCTTGAGGCCAGGGAAAGGGATCTCAGGATGCAGTTCGGCCGTATGGAAAGCGCGTTCCAGCAGATGGAGCAGATGTCCACCAGGTTTGACAATTTTATGAACAGCAATCAAAGGTAGGCCATGAAGATACGCATAAACGGTGCCGATGCCGATATTCGACCCGAAACGGAAAAGACCGTCGGGGAAATACTTGCCGCGCTGGAAGCATGGCTTGAAGGCACGGGTCATCGTCTTAGCGGGCTTGGCATTGACGGCGAGGCGGTGACCGCGGATTTGGTGGAGGCTTGTTTAGGCAGGGACATCGACACGATAGATACGTTGGACATATACACGAGTTCCGTGACGGAGCTTTACGCGGAATGCCTGTTTCGCGTCATGGAAGCCCTTGACGCCTACGCTGCCGCCGACTTCGAGGTGAAAGGCTCCGTTGCCGTCTCTTGGATGGAAAGTCCGTCCGCCAAAATGCTCGCCGAGCAAAACCCCGGCCTTTTCGACTGGGTGACCAAAACGTTTTCCGGCGAGGGTTCCAGCCCGCAGGCGGTTCGTTCGGTGGTCGAGGAACGGCTCTGCGAACTGAAGATGCCGATGGACGAGATCGACAGGGCGTCCGCGATTGTTGCGGAGGTCTGCGCCCGTCTTGAGGAGCTTCCCCTGGACATTCAGACCGGCAAGGATGCGCGGGCCGCCGAAACGGTGAGCATTTTCTCTGGCGTGGCGGAAAAGGTTTTCCGCATTTACGGCATTCTCGAAAGCTCCGGTTTTCCCGTGGGGGAGATAAAGGTCGGGGATTCGCCGGTTACCGATTACATGGCCGAATTCCATGCGGCACTTAGGGAATTGCTCGGTGCGTACGAGCAGCAGGACTCGGTTTTGGTGGGGGATCTCGCCGAATATGAAATGGCCCCTAGGTTGCGCTGTCTTCACGCCGCCGTCTTGCACGCCGTAAAGGAACATGCCTATGAACATTAGGTTCGGTCTTGGGATGTTTCCGCTTCAGGCCACCGACCTGTCGTTTTTCCAGCTTCACGACGACGGCCTTGCCTCGGAGGTGATGTTTTTTCTCATAGGCATCGGGATACTTATGGCGGTATTTATCTGCATCGGAATTTTCAAGAGCAGGGGGAAACTCGCCGCTTTTAACGAAGGATACGCTCCCTCCAAACGCCGCCGCAAGGGGTTTTCCGGTTTTGCCCTGTACCGCATCGCAAGCGACATTGGGCTGGATCGCGAAAAAGCCAAGATGTTGGAATTCGTCCTAAGAAACGACAACGTGACGAACATAGCGAAGTCGCTTGAGTCCCCGGATATGATGGATCGGCATTTCAAACGGGCCTACCGGCTTATTGAAAAGACATCCATCTCGGAGGAGGAACTGAACAGCCGTCTTTCGGTCTTTTTTGCGACGAGAAACATCATAGAGACGTACACCCATTCCGAGGCCGCGGCCGTCACTTCCACCCGCCAGTTGCAGGAAAACACGGCGGCGGTGATTATTCTTGGCGGCAACGAGATGAATTATCCCACGAGAATAGTTTCCTCGCAATCGGACGTTCTGATCGTGGAGCATCCGGTCAACAACAAAGGATCTCCGGTCAGTATCCCCAAAAACAGCAAAATCACCCTTGCTTTTTTCACGAAATCCAGCAAGGGGTTTTCGGTGACAAGCCGCGTCATGGGTTCCATAGAGACCATGAACCGCCACATCTTGAAGTTGGCGCATTCCAACAAAATCAGGAAGCTTTCCAGTCGCCGTTTCCGCAGGCGGCAGACGGTCATCTCCACCAGGTTTTTCCTTGTAAGGGTGGAAACGCTGCACAGGGGGCAAAGGCTGCTCGTGGACAAAAGGCAGTTTTCGGGGAACATCATGGACATTTCGGTGGGCGGTTGTTCCATAAGAACCAATGCGCCGGTAAAACCGGGGCAGAAGATAAAGGTCGAGTTTACCCAGGAAGGCAACTTCACGGTGGCCGCGCTGGGGGAGGTTCTCAGAACCAACAGGACAGGATATAATACGGTCATGCACATCAAATTCATTAAAATCCCGCGAAAATCGCTTAATATCATAAACGCAATGGTGTACGAATATGCCGATAACTAACCGGAGACCTTCCAAAACTTCGGTTTTTGAAATGGCGGCTTCAGTGCGGTTCCTGAGAGAGCCTGTCTTTAGGCCGGTTTCATCAAAAGCCCATTCAACGAAACCCAACCGGGCCAACGGGCCAACTATCCGTAACGCAAGGAGGTCTGGCAATGAAAATACTTGCCATTAAAAACGTCGCGCGAAAGGACGTTCCTATCTATTATCGTATGCTGTATACGGGGATAGCCGCGATCGAGCTTTTCAATGGCTTGGACGACTATCGTATCGAGTTCAGCATTGAAACAAAGCCCACCGGCGACAAGGAAATCGATATCACCCTTAGGGACGATGTCCATTATCCTCTGCTCCCGATTAAAAAGGAGTTGAAAAAAGTCATCAGCACGATGCATATGAATGGGGAACTGCCTGACTGAGAAGGTCTGCGAGTCGCCGGGGGAAACGATGGCTTTTGGGGAGCGCATCGCCCGCGGTCTAAAGCCGGGATCGGTTGTGGCCCTTTCCGGCGGCCTGGGGGCGGGCAAAACCTGTCTTGCCAAGGGCATTGCCAAGGGGCTTGGAATTACGGATACCCTTACCAGCCCCACATACACGATTGTCTGCGAGTACGTTGCAAGTCTGGGTGGAAAAGCCGTTCCCATGTATCACATCGATGCGTATCGGCTGGGCGGGGACGAGGATTTTGAAAGCACGGGGGCGGGGGAATTCATCGGCGGCGGGGGAATCGCGATCGTGGAATGGAGCGAGCGCATCCCCGGTTCCATTCCCGAGGATGCTATAACCGTGAAAATCGACATTACCGGCCCGCAAAGCCGCGTTTTCCGCATCCGCGGGTTCGTGGACGAGGTGCGCGGATGAACATTCTGGCGATCGACACCGCCACGGACAGGTTTTCGGTCGCGTTGACCGCGGAGCGGCAGGGCCGCAGGGATACCTGGCTTTTCGAGGCCGACGCCGGGATGCGGCATTCGGAACTTGTCATGGACTGCGTGGACATGCTTGTGCGGAAAGCCGATCTCGAGCCGCGGGACATTGGCGGCGTGGTATGCATGGGGGGCCCCGGCTCCTTTACCGGTTTGCGCATAGGGTTTTCCCTTGCAAAAGGGCTGGCCCTTTCGCTGGGCATTCCCTTTGCGCCAATTTCCACGCTGGACTGTCTGGCGCGGCCCTTTGCCTCGTGGCCGGGGATTGCGGTACCGGCGCTGGACGCGAAAAAAAGGGCCTTTTTCTGTGCGCCGTACCGCGAAGGCGAGCGAATCGGCCCCGACATGGATGCGACGCCCCGCGAAATCGCCACCGCGCTTGCCGAAACCCTTTCGCCGCGGGCTGGGATGGCCGAGCGGGTGTTGCTTTTCGGACCCGGCGCGGAAATGCTTTTCGATGGCTTGATGTCTTTGCCGCCGGACAATCCCGGCGACGCCGAAATAAAGGCCGCGGTTAGATTGGGCAAGGGGGTTCGCTGGGGTAACGCGGAAACCTTGCTGGAACTTGCGTTGGAAACACGGGTTTTCGACGCAGGAACGGGCGGCGATTTATTTGCCGGTCCCGAATACCTTCGCAAAAGCGACGCTGAAATCGAACGGCTGCGGGCGCAGGTTGCTGGGTTAGGCAATGCAAGCCCTTGACAACCGCGGATATCCGAATATACTTGTATATAATGAGGGGGGCTCTCTCGAAACTTTCCGATTTCGAGGCTGGGGTTTGTTAAAGGAGTTTGGTTATGGCCGGAACGATAGGCATTAAAGTCGCCAATGGTAATTTTTATCCCCTGATGGGCGAAAATTCGGCGGTCAGGAAAAAACTTGTTCTTACCACTGTCCACGACAATCAGGACAGCGTGCAGATAGACCTTTTCAGGAGCATATCCAAGTCCATGCTGGATGCCCAATACATCGGCAGTCTGGTGGTGGAGGATATCAGGTCGGCGCTGAAAGGGGAACCTTCCATAGAAATGATTGTTTCCGCCGATCCTGACGGGAATATCACCGCGGAGGCCTACGATCTGGATGCCGAGCCGGGCAGCGATCACCATCTGCTGAACGTTTCGCTTAGAACCATGGACACATTGTCCAGGCCGGACGACTTCCCCGATTTTGACATGGATGGCGACGGGTTGCCGCAGCACGCTTCCCTGTCCTTCGACAAGGATCGGCTGGTGGGCGAGCGCAAACGCAGGCGCAAATTTCCGTGGGTGATTTTGGCCGTTGCCGTGTTGCTCGTTATTCTTGGAGTGTTGCTGTTCTTCCCGATTCGCGGCGGGGACGAGACCTTGTTCGCCTCGATAATGGGGCAAATAACCGAACAGACCGCCCGACCACAGGACGTGCCGCCACCTGAACCCGTGGCCGTTGAGCCAGTGCCGTTGCCGCCGCCACTCCCGCCTGTGGTGCAGCCCGCTCCGCCGGAAACGGTACCGACGCCGGTTACTCCGGAGCCGCCGGTTGTGGCGATAAGCCCGCCGGATGTTTCCGGGATGCCTGTCGTGGAAGCAAGCCCCCCGGATGCTTCTGCGATGCCTGTCGTGGAAGTAAGCCCGCCGGTCATTCAGGCGCCGGTTACCCCGCCTGTGGTGCAGATCCAAGCGGTTCCGGGTCAGCGCCCACCGGCGCCCGTCATGTCGCACAGAGTTCCGGCCGTGATACCGCCCAATGGCGTGGTGTACCAAATACGTTGGGGCGACACGCTTTGGGATATCGCCGCGGCTTTCTACCGGGATCCGTTGCAGTATCCCAGGATTGCAAGGCATAACAATATCAGAAACCCGAACCTGATTCTTGCCGGTTTTAATGTCAGGATACCCCCTCTGGATTAGCAGATAGGGGGTGCACGAGCAATGCGGCGCACCCCCAGTGTAAAAGGATTCACCCGTGTACGGAAAATACAATTCTACCGAAAGCTGGCGTAAAGTGTCCATGTTTGTGTTTTTTGCCTTGTTGCCGATCCTCAGTTCGTGCGCGACGACCAACCAACAGGAGATTGCCGGCACCGACTTTTACGAGGCCTTGCTGAAAAGAGAGGGTGGGGCGGAAGCCGAGGCAATTGCGCTTTTCGAAAAGGCCCTGAGCAGTTCCAACACCTACATCGCCGCCGCCGCCGCGGCCGAGCTTTTGGGCCATCACCTTACCGGGGGAGTCGAGCTTTCGGCGGAGACATGGCCCCTTGTCGGGTCGGTGGCGATGGGCTCCTGGGCCGCGGCCTTTAATGCGGTTGACCGCGCCGAAACGTCCCAAGGGCGCGAGGACATGCTCGCCCTGATGCTCAGCCGTTCGACCGGCAATGCCGTCCTTCATGCGATGAACGACTGGCTTCGAAACGCCCCCATCGGCCTTACCCTTACTAATGCGGAAAACGCGGCGATCAACGGGCGGGTTGCCGCCTCCCGTTTGCGCCACCGCGAGGCCCTTTTCCTTTTCCGCATAGTCATGGAGGAATCGCCCGATCTGTTCTTTCGGCACCCCGATCTAATCAACGATCTTGGAAGGGCCTTTCAGTTTACCGCCACGGGCAGGGAAGGGATCGATCTTTTTCTGGAATGGGATGAATTCGCCGCCGCGGGCGGTGGTGGTTTGGTGAATGCCGATAACGAAAGTCTGATCCGGTTCCTTCTTTTGTTTTTTTCGGGGCGAATAGCCCGCCAGCGCAACATGGAAAGCGTCGAGTTCTTCCAGCGGGCGTTGCCTTTTGCCAAGGAAGTCTCCACCGCGCAGTCCGATGCCACGATAGGGTATATCCTGTCGTCCGCCGTTGATGCCGGAGTCGAGGTGAAAATTCAGCATCTGGAAAGGTACGTTTCCTACTGGCACAACGACATAGGTTTTTTCAACGTGATGGACAGGCTTAGTCGTCAGCTTATCTTGGGCTGGCAGTGGGATCGAATGATGCATGTATTCGAGGTCGTGCGCGATCGCCGAAGCGGGATAACGGCCAAATTTGCGTGGATCGTCGCCCGGGCGATTCAGGAGGGATTTATCGAGCCGGAGCAGGCCGCCGCCGCGCTGGGGTTGCCGGCGGAGGATCCCGTGACGCCGCTTATGCGTATCGCCTTCGAGTCGAGCGGCAGATCCCTCTATTACCGGCTTATGAGCGCCAACTTTCTTGGCGAGACCTTCCTTGCCATGCCCGGGGCTGGCGGCGGCAGATCCGCCAGGGAACTCGAATCCGACGCGGTGCGGTTTCTCCTTGGCTTTTTCGAGAACAATGCCGCGCACTTCGCAATGCAACACATCCGGGCCATGGAATCCCGGCTTTCGCTTGACGAACTTCGCGCCGTCGCCGAGGCTGTTGCCGCCACGGGCAATTATCTGGACTCCATCACGCTGATCACGCGTTTCACCAGGCGCGAGACCTTTGATTTTTCCCAGATGACCAGACGGGATTGGGAGCTATGGTATCCGCGGCCCTTCTGGAACCTGATCGAAAGGTATGCGGTACAGGTGGGCATCGAGCCGGCCCTGATGCTGGCCCTTATTCGCGCGGAAAGCGCCTTCATGCCGTCGATAGTCTCCCACGCCGGGGCCATCGGCCTGACCCAACTTATGCCGGCCACCGCCGAGGAAACCGCCGCCCGCATTCGCCGGCAGGGCGGCCCGGATTTCCGCGTGGAAACCGGAGGGGTGGGAACCACCAACCTGAACCTGAACGATCCCGCGGTGAACATCCACATAGGCACGGTCTATCTTGGCATTCTGAACCAGCGGCTTGGGGATCCCCTGCTTGCGCTGTTCGCCTACAACGGCGGCACCGGCCGGGTGCGAAGCTGGCGCAACAGCGAGTTACAGACCTTGGGTTTCAATCTGCCGGTTGACATCTTTCTGGAGACAGTGCCGTTCCCCGAGACCAGAAACTACGGCAGGGGCGTCACCTCGGCCGCGGAGGTCTACAGGCAACTGTATTTTCGGTAGCGACTATCTTCCAATGGGGCTTCCGATCATGATGCCGCCTTCGTGCAGGAAATCGACCCTGTTTCCCTCTATAAGTATTTGTACGTCATGCACGTTGGGGAATTCCGTGGCGGTATAGACTATCTGCCATATCTGGTATCTTTGACCTTCGCTGCCATAGGGATTGAACTGGAAAGACTCGTTTAAGTTGATGTAGGCGGTATGCCCCTCCACTCGCACCGAAAGTATGCGGGTGTCCGGCGAAATAAGGCTGATTATGTCGCGCGCCGCTTCCGCGTCGGAGGATCCCTGAAGCAACGCGCTCAGGCTGTCCATGAGGGGGGTGTTCGAAACCCTCAGCGTGCGGTTGACCCTTGTAAGCCGCAGGTCGGCGCCGTCGTTTTCCACCTGCACCAGGAAAATGCCCTGTTCGCGGGTTGGGTATGGCATTTCCGCGGGCGTGGTGGCCGGTGGTTGGGCGGGTGTCTGCTGCGGCGGTTGTGCCACTGGTTCCTCCGCGGGTGGCGGGATTACGGGTATCTGTTCCGGTGGGGCGGGATCCACCGGGATGGTTTCCGGAGGAATCGCGTCGGGGGGCCTTTCCGGGGGGAACTGGGCAATGTTTGTGGGCGGCTCGGGGGGCAGGGCCACGTTGTCCGTTACCCTTGGCAAAAGCGCGAAAAGCACGGCAACGAGAGCGACCACGAAAAGCACGACGAACAATGCCGACAGCATTCTGCGCCGCCCTCGTCCTGCGGCCCTTCGCCGACCAGCCGACCTTTTCACGGGTTCCTTAACATTGGTTCTACGATCTCCCATACTTTAATCATACGGCATGTAGGGGAGGTGGTCAATCTGGAATTTGGCGGGATGTGGTGTGGTCTTTGCCCGATTAGGTAAACACTGGTTAAGCGGCCTTAGCCAATTGGGAGGTGCCGCGTCCCATTTGGATTAAATCGGTGCTTCCCTTGTTCGACAAAGGGAAGCGTCAATCAGCAGAACGTTCATTTGGCGAGTAAATATCGCTCTAGTATATCCAGCACCAGCCTAAGATCCAACGGCTTGCCCAGATGACCGTTCATGCCGGCGGCCAGGCAGGTGTCCACGTCCTCTTGGAAAACGTTCGCCGTCATCGCTATGATGGGGACTTGCTTTGCCTTTGCGGCGTTCATTTCGCGTATGTGGCGCGTCGCGGTCAGGCCGTCCATTTTCGGCATCTGCAAATCCATGAAAACTATGTCGTAGCGATTCGGTGCGCGGCCAAACATCTCCACCGCCTGCGTGCCGTTTTCGGCGCATTCGACCTTGATTCCGGTCGGTTCCAGCATGGATATGACGATCTCGCGGTTGATTTCTATGTCTTCGGCCAAGAGCAGCGTGCGCCCTTTGAAATTTGCCGCATCCCGCGGGATCCCGCCCGTGTCGCGGGGCTTTTCCGCGGTCGCCGCGTCGAACGGGATGGTGAACATGAATTTCGAGCCTTTGCCCAATTGCGAATCCATCCAGATTTTTCCGCCCATCTTTTCCACGATACGCTTTGAGATGGCGAGTCCCAAGCCGGCGCCGTCAGCCGCGCTGGCATCGCTGGTGTCCACCTGCTCGAAAGCGTTGAACAGGCGGGACTGCTGCTCCTCGGAAATTCCTATGCCGGTGTCGGCTACCTCGATGTACAGCGCGTCGCCCGAATCGCCGGCAACGCATTTCGCGCTTAGCCTTATGCCGCCGCCGGGGGGCGTGCATTTTATGGCGTTGCCCACCAGGTTGATGATGACCTGGGCGAGCCGCACCTCGTCGGAAACTATGTTGTGCGGAATGTTTTCGTCCAGGTCGATCGCAAAGCTTAACTGCTTCGCCTCGGCCTGAACGCTTAACACGCTGGCGATTCCGCTTACCGTGCTCTCGAAGTTGAACGACTGCAACTGTAGTTCGTATTTGTCCGCCTCGATTTTTGACATGTCCAGGATCTGGTTGATGATGCCCATGAGGTGATGGGACGCCCTTTCGATTTTAACAAGGCAGTCGTCTTTTCTCGCGGGGTCGGTCGCTTTTATGGCTATGCCCGACAAGCTGATGACGGCGTTCATCGGCGTGCGTATCTCGTGGCTCATGTGCGAGAGAAAGCTGCTCTTGGCGCGGCTGGCTTCCTGCTCCCTGCCCAATGCCACGCGTTTTTCTTCCATGTCTTTGGTGATGAACGAGACGAAGAACATGGTGAACGCGAACAGCGCCAACAGGACGATGGTAAGGGCGAACATGATGGTGATTATGCGCTGGTTGACGAGCCTTTGCGTGGCCGCGACGGGTATTACGGCGGCCAGGGTCCAGCCCACGGTTTCCAAAGGCGTGGTTACCAGATATGACAGGCCGAAGGTGGCGTCGTAAAATTCCGCGAACGCGGTCCTGGCCTTTACGTTGTCCATCAGGAATTCGCCGTTGTGAATGTCCCTGAGATTGCGGGCATCGCGATCCGGCAGAAGCATGTACTCCGCGTTTGGGTGGATGATGATCTCGCCGTCGGGCCCTATCATGAAAATATAGCCGCCGTCCGGAAACTCATGTGCGGCGATCATGTAAAAGACGTAGGCAAGCTGGATATCCATGGCGACGACCGCTTCCATGCCCATGAAGTACGGAAGCCACATGCCCATCGAAGTCACGATGTTCCCATCGAGCAGGCGCACATAGGGAAGCGTTATGGTGACCGCGCCGCCGGCGGCTTCGGGTACCGTATACCACGGACGCCTGGCGGCGTGAAAGCCGGGCCCCGGCACCCATCCGTGGGAATTGACGTGCCAGCCGTTTTCGAATCCCACGAAGATTCCAGTCAGGGATTCGAACTTCTGCAGGATGTTTGCGCCTATGGGGTCGGGCCCGAAGCCCGTCTCGCCCGGCTCCACGCCCACCGTCATCCAGGTGGTGGCCATGTGTCTCACCAATTGACTGTGTTTCATGAACCATGCGTCGATCTCGTGCGCCTGGATTAGTATGTCCCGCTGGGCGATATTGATGGCGCTGTAGTAAATCGTGGAGCGCACTATGGTGTGCACGACGATGAAGGTGGATACAAGCCCAATGATGGATATGGCGATGACGCCGACCGCAAGTTTCAGGGAAAATCTGGACTTTTGCCCATTTGGTTCGTTGTTCACGATTGCCTGGTCTCCTTAATTGACCCTATGCCGAGCAGCCAAGGAGCGATATAACGTTGCATTTTGGTCGATTCTCAATCTCTTATTGGGATTGTGGCATCTACAGGCTGGAAGGTCAAGACTTTTTTCTCGATTGTAACCGGTGCCGAATAAATCCTACACACCCGTTACCACGACATCCATTTCCCCGGCCTTCCCATCGTTGAACACGAAAAGCCGTTGCTCTTCCCGCCTGAACTCAAACCGCGATTCCGCGTCGACTTTCGTCCCCGCCCCGAACCGTTCCGCGGGCAGGTAGATGACGGTGGGTTCGGCAATCCCGCCGTCCGCCCTGAATCGGTAGCGGAAAACACCCTTCCGGCAATCCCACCTTATCGAAACCGGCTCGCCTGCGGTTGCCATGGGGTAGGGCCGTTTCCACCCGGCGACGGCGCGTTCCGCGCCCTCGGAAAAAATCGAAAGATCCTCGTCGTTCCAGCCGTCGCCGTGCTCGTTGGTGTTGTCCGCGGTGTAGTTCCACAGCGTGGAGTGCAGCAGGTTCGCATCGACCGCGTTGAAGTACATGGACAGGGCCTTCTCGTGCATTGAGTAGTCCCCGCTGGAAAAGGCGCGGCGTTTGTTCATGTCAAAGGCCAGGCCGAATTCGCCAAGCAGGGAAGGGACGCCCCCCATATGTTCCCGGGCCCACGTCACCCCTTTGGCAAGGCAATGGTCGAAAAAAGCCTGGACTTTTTTCTGCCCCAGGATTGGCCTGACCTTTCCCGTGTCGATCGTGAACCGGTGGTTGAACCGTTTCATGAACAGGGATAAGCCGTCGTACCAGTGAAAAGCGTTGACAATGTTCGCGTCGGCGACGTCCGGATCCGCGCCCTTCGCAAGCTCGTCTTTGTCCCATTCCGGGTGCTGCGCGGCGTTGCTGCCCGGTGGCGTTCCCTCTATAAAAAAGAAGGCGTTCTCGCTGACCTCCCTCTGCGCCCGGATAAATCCGACAATGAAGGGCTTGTGGAAATCCCTGATAAAGTTCGCCGGCCGCCCTTCGATCCGCGCGAAATGATCCGGGCGCAACAGGCGCGGCTCGCCGCCTTCGTCCGTCCAAACCCCGGCCTGTTTCCACGGGCAGCAAAAACCTTCCCTAAAAAGCGACTGTTCCCCGGGATTGAAGACCTCGCTTTTGGGTTTGCCCAGGGAGCCGGCCTTGTACACCGGCACCTCGGTCGCCCGGCCGGATGCGGCGCGGATGGCGTCCCAGGGGGATGGCCGGGGGCCCATCGGCATGACCGGGTTCTCCGACCGCGCGAGGTTCCCGTGGCCGATGAACCCGGGGTATGGCTCGTTCATGACGCCCCACCCGGCGACCGCGGGGCAGTTTTTCAGCCGGCGGTAGCAGTGGCGAAAGGCTGCGACGTAATGCCCCTGCAGCCAGTCCTGTACGTTTTTGCCGTCAACCATCAAATCGGGGGCGTAGGTTTTCCCCCCGAAAAACAGGCTGAACATGGTCGCCGCCGCATAACGGTCGTAGTTGCTTGGCCACATCATCCGGGGGAAAGGTGCGCCCTCCGGGTGTTTGGCGGTTTTGTGGAATTCGGCGTAACGTTGCCGGGTAATGGCCGCGCCGGTCGCGTCTATCTTGTCCAGATCCATTCCCAGCTTTTCCAACGTCCACGCCGGCGCGCCGTCACCGCCCGTCCATCTACTCCACACGTCCTGATGCGGGTCGATAAAGACCGAGACGCCCTTTTTTGCGGCCAAATCCAGCACTTTGCGAAGGTACGCAATGTAGGCCTCGTCATACAGTCCCGGCCCCGCGTGTTCCAGTGCCTCCCAAGTGATGACCAGCCGCAGGAAGGTTAAGCCTGCGCGGGCTAGGCGCTCAAGATGGCTTTCCGCGTCCTCCAGTGGGAAGGGCCGCCCCACGAAAGAGGCGTTTTCCGGGTCTTTGAGGGATTCGGGGCGCATGCCCCAGCCTGGGGGTCCGAAGGGGTTTTTCGCGTCGCCCCCAAGGTTCACCCCTCGCAGAATCAGGGTTCGCCCCTCGTCATCCAGTATTCGGCCATCCGCAATACGCATTTTCATCCCCCAAAAAAGTAGATACCCGCCTCTGTTGTTGCTTTATGGCGCGGACACTCGATCGCCGGTCTCGCCTTAACCCCGGTTAACGCACCGCAGTTCCCGCACCCCGTCAACCTCGAGCGTCGGCACCGCCCGGGAGCACTCTGCGGTCGCCTGTGCGCACCGCGGGGCGAAGGGGCAGCCCTTCTCGTTGGCGAGGTTGTCGCCCGCGGAACCGGGGATCGACGTGAGCCGCTCCAGCGAGTGGTGGCTGCCGAACCGC
>Ga0209755_10000696_pt1 | contig 58981 bp, 48 predicted proteins | sample TergutCo191P1_FD_187301 | JGI IMG/M metagenome (GOLD analysis project Ga0209755, IMG submission 187301) | Cornitermes sp. P1 segment gut microbial communities from Petit-Saut dam, French Guiana - Co191P1 (SPAdes) (version 2) | ecosystem: Host-associated > Arthropoda: Insects > Digestive system...
ACTCTTCCTGTTCTTCGAAGCCTTCGCTTGCCGTAAAATCCATAGCGAGCCATATTACGCCGCAAAATTTATTAAGTTCGCCTGTCTTTGCGTCTGAGAATTCGCCGGGAAGAGTAATGTCGTTCCATGCGGTAATGACGGTTTCCGGTTTTTGCCATTGTTTTAAGAGGCCTTCATCGTTTTTTCTGACATTGGTTTCCCATTCCTGAATTGCGTCGCCTGTAATTTTTTCAATCTCGCCGCGTTTTTGGGGAGAAGCGTATTTTTTACCTTCGGCGATTTTTTCAGGGTATGAAGAAAGCGCTTCTTCGCTCATCCATGATTCAACCGGCGTCCCGCCCCATGGCGCAACTATAAGTCCAATGGGAATCTTGTATTTTTCATAAAGATACTTCGCGAAAAACCATGGCGTTGCGGCAAATTCATCAAGCGTTTCTTTGGAAGGAATAAGCCATTTGCCGCCTGAAATATCTTCCCGCGGAGAAGAAAAATCCCACTCCTGCGGCACTTTGAACTGACGTATTGTTAGTGAGGAGTGAGGAGTTGGGAGTGAGGAGTTGTTTTCATTATTCTCTCCTAACTCCTCACTACTCACTAAATAGTCCCATTCTTCGCTGAAATCATCATAGAGGCGGTTCATCTGCATTTCCATGTTGCTCTGTCCCGCGCACAGCCAGACGTCGCCTGCAAAAATATCATTTATTGTGACCGACTCATTGCCGCATTCTATTTGCATCTTGAAAGGCCCGCCTGCGTCTATAGGATCAAGCGTTATAAGCCATTTGTCATTAACTGCTTTTGATTCGTAAGTTTTATCCAAAAAGGTAACAGATGCTTTTTTTTTGCTCCAAATGGGGAAGGGTACGCCGCGTTGAATTATCATTGAGTCGTTGATAACAGAGGATAAAATTAAATCTTTCATTACAGCTCCTTATATTCAGCCCAAAGAACATCGGCGTAATTTTCCGTATCTGTTCCGTTTCCGGATGCGAAAACACCCGCAAGAGAGCCGACAAAACCTCCGGCGTATTCTGTGCTTAAAATACGCGCGTCCTGTCCGTCAGATAATTTTATCATATTTTTATTATCTGTTTCGTAAAAAAAAGAAAGCTTCATATTAATGCAATTGGCTTTTAAAATAATTAACTTTTTAGGAGAATGCAGTTCCGTAACATTAACAATTTCTTCGTTAACATTTTCTCCCGCGGCTTTAATTAAACGAAGGCTCCGGCAGTTGTTTTGCGGCGATAAAAATATTTCAAGTCTGTAATGAAAATCTTCGCTCTGAAGCAAAACAAGCCCCGCGCATTCCTTTTCATTTTTTGGGATAAACTCAATCTCTGCGGAAAACTCCCAGTTTTTATGCCTTATTCTTCTTCCCGCAAAAGCCGGATGTTCCATGCTTCTCATTGAAGCCTTTTTTGTAAAGAGACGAAGCGCGTCCGGCCTTGAATTTACAGAAAAAGCAAAATCTTTTTCATTTACCGGAAGACGAAGCGTAAGCCAATTAACAGGCAGTTTCCCCTTAAAATGATCGCAGACTTTTTCGATAAAACATTCATTTATATATTCATTTCTTTTTTCTGAATCTTCATTAAAAGATTCTATTTTAATATTATCGTCAACCATTCCGGATTCGGTTCCGATAAAGGGCCATCCGTTTTCCCAAACAACTGGAACCAAAAAAGTTTCGCGCCCCAATGGACATACTCCTTCAAATTGACGTGACGCCAAAAGAACCATGTGCCAGTTTCCTTTAACATCGTCGATCAAATCCGCGTGCCCGACATTGATAATTTTTGCCCTTTTCCCAAGATGCCTGTGCGTCACAACAGGGTTGCTTTTTTTTCCTTCCCAAGGGCCGTGAATATCCTTAGCTTTTGCGATGCAAACCGCGTGGTCAAGGCCGGTTCCTCCCTCGGCGTGTAAAAGAAAATAGTCACCGTTTATTTTATAAATATGAGGGCCTTCCGGCCATGCTGTTCCTAGAAGAGCTCCACGCCATATGCCAGTACTTTCACCTAACAGCGGATTTTTACCTTCGGCTATTTTTTTAATATCCATTTCTATTATATATATTTCAAAATTACCGGGATAAGCTTCGCCTTCAGGAGCTGAATGCGTGCCGCAGTACCAGGCTTTTCCGTCGTCATCAAAAAATATTGAAGGGTCTATACCGTCTGCGCCTTCCAGCCAAACAGGGTCTGACCAGGGGCCTTCAGGCGTGTTGGCTGTAATGACAAAGTTTCCGCCGTTTTTTATTAACGTACAAAGTATGTAAAAAATACCGTTATGTTCACGAATGGCAGGAGCAAATAAACCCTGCGAAATTTGATGTCCGTCATAACATAGCTGCCCGGAGCGGTCTATCGCGTTTCCAATCTGCTTCCAGTTTACAAGGTCTGTGCTGTGAAAGATAGGAATGCCCGGGAAATAGGCAAATGTAGATGTAACAAGATAAAAGTCTTTTCCAACCCTGCATATTGAAGGATCGGGGTAGAAACCGCTTAAAATAGGGTTTTTATAAGTAAATATCATAAATCTATTATATCATTTTTTTGAAAATCAATGTATAGTTATTTATAGAAATAAAAAGGAGTTGTTATGGCAATTAAGGCGCCTTTTTCTAAGGGAGTTAATTTTTCCAAGTGGTTTGAGACTCATTCCTTTAATGATATTATTTTTGATAAATTTACAGAACAGGATTTTGCGGACGTTAAAAGTCTTGGTATGGATGTTATAAGGGTTCCGATAAGGTTTCACGATTATACGCTTGGAAAAAAAGATAATACGCTGAACAGCGGATTGTTTGAATATCTTGAAACAATAATAGGGTGGGCCGAAAAACATCAAATTTACATTATACTTGACAATCATTCTTTTCATCCGACTGATCCTACGGATTCAAATATAAATAAAATATTGATTCCCGTGTGGAAACAGGTTGCGCGTTATTTTAAGAATAAAAGCGGTTTTTTAATTTATGAAATTTTAAATGAACCTCACGGGATTTCCGATAAAAGATGGAATAAAATTCAGGGAGATACGATAAAAGCCATAAGAAAATTCGATAAAAAACACGCCATTATTGTCGGCGGCACAAATTATAATTCCATCGAGAAATTGCTTACAGTTCCAAAATATAAAGATAAAAATCTTATTTATACATTTCATTATTACGATCCGCATCTTTTTACCCATCAGGGCGCTACATGGAACAAGCCGTCTTTGGCTCCGCTTTCAGGGCTTCCGTTTCCGTTAGGCGATAATAAACTGCCTGAGGTACATGAGACTTTTAAGGGAACATGGGTTGAATATTCCCTAAACGGATACGCTAATGATTCAAAACCGGAAAACTTAAGCGCTACTTTGGAAAAAGCGGCTGTTTTTTCCAGGGAAAGGGATGTTCCTGTTTTTTGCGGAGAGTTCGGCGTATTTATGATTCAAAGCCCGGAAGCGGATCGGATAAAATGGTATCAATTTACGTGTAACGAACTTGAAAAGAGGAGCTTTCCATGGGCATGCTGGGATTACTTCGGAGGTTTTGGAATTTTTAAAACGCAATGGAGAGGGAAGTTTCCTTCCGATTTAAATATGGATATAGTCAAAGCGATGGGGTTAAAAATATGAAAAACACGGTTATTTTATTTTTTGCGGCTTTATTAATAAGCTGCAACAGCGCGTCAATTCAATCTGAATTGGAAAATCAGGAAGCGGACATGCAGAGATTAATTAACGAAAGAAACAGATTTTCAAGCGAAGAATTTTGGGCATCTCTTCCCGCTTCCGCAGCGCCAAGGGCCGCGCCGTTTTCTAAAGGCGTTAATTTTTCAGGGTGGTTTGAAGGAAACTCGGCTCATTCAATTTCTTTTACAAAATACACAGAGCAGGATTTTATTGACGCTAAAAGCCTTGGAGTAGATGTCATACGGCTTCCAATAAAAATGCACAGCATGACAAGCGGGGCTCCCGGCTATATTCTTGATCCGCTTCTTTTAAAATTTCTTGACACTGCAGTAGACTGGGCGGAAAAATATCAGATTTATATAATTATCGACAATCATTCTTTTGATCCTGTTCTTTCGACAAGTAACGATATTGATAAAATACTGCTTCCTGTATGGGCGCAGGTTTCGCGTCATTTCAGAAACAGAAGCAATTATGTAATTTATGAAATCTTAAACGAACCTCACGGCATATCGGACGCAAGGTGGGGTGAAATTCAAGGGCTTGTGATTCAGGAAATACGAAAAAACGACCAAAGACACGCGATAATTGTGGGAGGAACGGATTATAATTCAATCGGAAAACTTTCTTCCATTCCGCGCTATACGGATCAAAATCTGATCTATACATTTCACTTTTATGATCCGCACATTTTTACTCATCAGGGAGCGTCATGGGGAGAACCTTCCATGGTAAGCCTAAAGGGAGTTCCATTTCCTTTTGACAGGGATAGAGTGCCGAGAACTCCGGCGGATTTAAGAGGCACGTGGATAGAAAAGGCCCTGCCTGATTATTCGCGGGTTTCGGATTTTAGAATGTTAAATTCAACGCTGGAAAAAGTTGTGCAGTTTGCGATTGAACGCAATGTTCCGGTTTTTTGCGGAGAGTTCGGCGTATTTATGCCTAACAGCAATCCTGTTGACAGGGTTCTATGGTATGAGTTTGTAACAAAATCACTGGACAGGCGAAAAATTTCAAGAACAAGCTGGGATTATTACGGAGGCTTTGGAATTTTTAATTCAGAAACGGGAGATTTTAATCATGATTTAAATGTTGAGGTTGTGCGCTCCCTGGGTTTTAATGTGCCTCAGCAATTTCCGCGTGAGGTGAAACCTTTAAATGAAAGCTTTGTAATTTATGACGATTATCCGAACCGCCGGTATGTAACTGTAAACAGCTGGGGCGACGGCGTAGATTTCAGTTTATATGACACAAATTCGTCAAGCGGAGAATTTGCAATCCGCTGGGCGGACGCGAAACAGTATAATGTTTTTAATTTTGTTTTTAATAGAAATAACTGCGATTTTAGTAATCTTAAAGACGCAGCATATATTGAGTTTATGGCGCGCGCGGATAAGTCCGTTAGTTTTGACGTTCGTTTTGTAAACAGGGAAAGCCACTCTTCTGTTCCGTGGCGGATGCGTTTTAGAATTGATGAAAGCGCCTTGCCCGCGGATTCAAGATGGCATACCATCCGCATACCTTTATCCCAAATGAGCGAACACGGCGCGTGGGTTAACGACAAACAGCAGTGGATACAGCCAAAGGGAGAATTCTCCTGGAGCGATATAGACAGGCTTGAGTTTGTCGCCGAACACTTTGATCTAACAAGCGCCAGGCTTTGGTTTGATAATATCAGAATAGTAAAATGAAAAGCGGATTGCTATGGCAGCGGATACTTAACCACTTTTACAAAATTGATTATCGGATACAAATCTTTTGTATCATCGCTAATGGCCGTATGCACATCAAAAGCGGCGCCGGCTAAAGAACTATAATCGGAACGATACACTTTATTTATGGTTTCATAAACAGAAGGCTGTCCCCGGGTGTAGGATGTTTTCTTATATTCAACTTCCACATCAAACATGTAGTAACACGGTTCTGTATCATAAACAGAATAATCATAAAGAAAACGATAAGATCTATTAGGATTATTAGGATAAAATGAAATTTCTTTATTATTTCGAGTATTATTAATTTTAACATCAAAATTCTTTAAATCATCCCGTCCAGCATTGAGCTTTAAGCCATGATGAATATTTACAGAATAAGATTTTAAATAATTTCCCAAATACCTATTTTCATCTTTAGGAATAATTAAAAAAATACTCTCATCATTTTTGTATTGATTATTATTAAAATTAAAAGTAACAGTAATATCTAATTCCATAGCAACTATACCTTCTTTTTGTATATTGCCACGTCTATTTATAGAAGCTCCCAAACTTAAATTGGGTATTATTAACTTACAATTATGTATTTCGTTATTCATTACCGCGAAACTTTCGGAATGAAATATATAGGGACTTATATCAACAGGCACTCCTCCTGCCAGCGAAGATGTCCTTCGGGTAAGACGGTCTTCTGCCTTACTGCCGAATAATCTTATGGAACTGAATTTAAGACCATTAGGACTTAAGCGTTCATTGACCGCTTTTTTTCTTCCTATCTCAGCTTCTATTGTTTTAATTGCGTCATTTTTTTTTATTATATCTTCCATTTCTTTTCTTCTATCTCTATCTACCGCATCCTCTATTAGCCAATATGTTAAACAATTTGTAAATATACCGCTTAATAATATAACGAATAAAAACATAAAGACTGATTTTGATATTTTCTTCACAAAAAACCTCCTTTATTATGAACATTACCATTATCATCGTTATTTTTAATATAAAACAAGTAAGAAAAAGTATACTTTTTATAAAAAAAACACATTTTTGGGGTAGGAAAAAGTATACTTTTTATGGTTTTTTATCAAATTCTGCAATATCTGTACACGAGAATGGCGAATTTACTTTACTCTTCCATAAAATGTTGTAATGGATAATGGAGCAAGAGTTACGTCTATTTTAGCGTCAGAGAAAGTACGGCTGCCTGAAGGTCTTAATTTTTCATTCTCTGATGTTCTGAATACTTCAAGTTTGTCAAACACCGCTCCTGTCAATTCAAGGGTTATTAGAGACGGCGTTATTCTTTCATTAATTATTACAATTGCGATTTCATTTGACGCTGGATTTCTGTACGCGCTTGAATATGTGCCGATAAACGGAGAAGAAGTGCAGTCAATTCTGCGCCAGCCCGGACGTATAAAGCGGCTGTATTGACCCATTGCGTATAATCTGTGAGAAGTAAAAACATCAAAGTTATCTGAGAATAATAGAGAGCCGCCGTTATTAAAAGTGTTTTCGTTATTTGTCCAGAGCCACCAGTAAAGGAATGCGTTTGTCTGCGCCAGGATCATGTCCCAGTGAATCATCCTTGCCCAGAAGAGCGCGTTTAAAATGCCGTTTCCGGAGGGAATGTTTGTGCCCGAGCTTCCGATTTCTGTCTGCCAAAAACGCTTGCCGGATGCGATAATCTCTGGGAATTCTTTCGAGCCCGCCCTTGAAGAAGAGTCAGAAGCGGCGTTGTATTGATGAAGTCCGATATGGGTAATAACTTTTTCCGAGCCGGGATCATCGAGTGACGGTTTAATCATGTTATTAAAATTTATATTAAAATTTTCAAACTCCGGCATCATTATGCCAACGCTTTCGTGGTTTATGCCCTTCATTGGAAATCTTTGTCCGATTACTTTTATAAAATCTCTTAAGTCAAGTCCGTCCCAATACGCGGATTCATATTGAACTTTCCAGTTCGGCTCATTCTGAACGGAAAGAATAGAAAGGGGAGCGCCCATATTGGATTCAAAGTTTAAAACATAATCCGCAAGAAGGTCTGCGTAATCATTGTAGTGCGTTCTTTTTAATCTTCCCCACCAGTCAGGACGAGACCAGTCCATGGTATAATTTAAATTTCTGCCGGCGTCAGTTATGTCTTCTTTCCACTGCGTTACGCGATTATTGGGAGGAGTCCACGGAGTGCTCATTATTGTAAGCTGTTCAGGGCCGCTGGAGCCGAGAGCTTTAATTTTATCAATGAGGTTTTTAGTGCTGCTTAAATCCCAAGCGTTCCAGTTAAGAGAAAATGTTTTTGTCCCGTCAGGATTTATTCTGTAATCGTAGGTATTATCGGATTTTAAAACCATAAAGCCGTCGTTAAGGTTCGGCTGGTCGTCGCCTGAAAGGCGTTCGCGGAAAGGAATACGATTTCTAAGAATTGTAAAACCCATTCCTTCGGTTTTTGAATAAAGAAGTTTAACAATTTCCGAAGCTGCATCGGAATTACCCGGCAGCCTTGTCCATGCGTTTGAAGCGCCGAATCCGTCAATCACCTGGCGGTACTCGTTAAAATTAATTTTTACAATGCCGTTGACTTCTCCGTCATTTCCGAATGGAAACCACTCGCCGTTTGAAGTACAGGTAAAAAAAACAGCCGAAACTACCGCTATCGCGGCCGGTAAAATTAATTTTTTCATTTTCTTAAAGTTTTGCCAGGATCGGCTACAGCGAAAAATGCCTGTTTTGGTCTTACTTCTCCGTCCCAAAGGCAGGGGTTTCCAAGCGACTTCCAGCTGAACTCGTCTGTTAATCCCCACATTGTAACGCGGACTATATGGTCTTTATATTCCTTAAAAAGATTAAAAAGCTGCGCGTAAATTAATGCCTGGCTTCGCTGCTCGGCGTCTGTCGCGGTTGTATCTTTTCCGGTTCCAAAACGTCCGCTTCCAACGCTTCTTATTTCTACATCAAGTTCGCTTATCGCGATTTCCAGTCCAAGTTCTATAAATTTTTCCATTGATTCGCGGACATTCGGTATGCTTACCGCAAGACCGTAATGCGCTTGAAATCCAATTCCGTCAATTAAGTTGCGGGTATTGCCCTCGGCTTTGTATCTGTCATTAATATCTTTGATCATGTTCGCGACAACCTGGGATTTTCTTAAATTGTTCATATTGTAATCGTTATAATAAAGTTTGACGTCTGGGTCAGCCGCGCGCGCGGTTCTGAAAGCAAGCTCTACATAATCGGCTCCCAGCGCTTTATACCAGCCTGAGTCAAAACGCAGCTGGGTTCGCCAGTCGCGATCCTGATCTCCGGGATTGATCCTTTCATTTATCGCTTCATTTACAACATCCCATGAAAAAATTTTACCTTTATAATGAGACATAACGGTATTAATATGATTGACTAAATTCTGTCTTACCTGAGCGGCAGTTCCTTCAAACATCCACGCGTGAGTCTGATTATGCCAGACAAGCGTGTGTCCGTGCATCTGTATTCCATTAGCTGCCATTACATTGACAAAATTATCGGCGCCGGAAAAATTATACTGGCCGCCTCTCTGCCTTGGAGCCAGGTTATCGGGTTTCATTTGATTTTCGCATGTAACTATATTAAAGTGCTTTGTTATTAATTCGATGTATTCGTCTCTCATGTACATTCCGTTAATTATATTTCCAACAAGGAAGTAATCTTTATATATTTCTTTAAGAGAGGGAATATCCCGCGTATTAATGTTTGAACTTTTGGCTGTTGTGCATGATATTGCGTTAAAAATAAGGAAAGCCGCCATAGAAATTACTAAAATTTTATTCTTCATTGAAAACCCCTCTTAAGTTATTATTATTTTCAATATACCATTATTTGACATATTTATCAAGCAATTAAAATATGATACAATTGGTCTTTCGGAGGAAATATTGAAAAGTAATTCTTTTGTGCTATTTAATAAAGACTGGAAATTCGCGCTTGCTGATATAAAAACCGCGTCCTCCATTGACTTTAACGACAGAACATGGAAACAAGTTGATCTGCCTCATGACTGGGTGATTTCGCAGGGTTTTAACCGCGGCGAAGAAGGAAGCTGGACGCCTGCCAACATGCAGGGTTTTTTTAAATGGGAAGGAGTCTGCTGGTATAGAAAAGAATTCACTTTGTCAAAAATTAATGAAAAGGCGGTTTATTTATATTTTGAAGGCGCGTACAGGAACTGTTCTGTTTTTATAAACGGAAAAGAAGCGGCAAAACACTCAAACGGCTATACCAGTTTTGAAGTCGATATTACCGATTTTGCCGAAGAGGGAAAAAATATTATAGCGGTGCGGCTTGATAACGGCTGCGAAGAACCGGACAGATGGTACTCGGGCAGCGGCCTTTACAGGAATGTTTATTTAAAAATAGTTCCTCTTACTCACATAAAAAATTGGGGAGTAAAAATTGATTCAAGTTTAACAAAAGATAAAAAAACCGCTCAGATTAAGGTTTCCACAACTGTACAGAAAAGAGAAGCAAAATTAAAAAATAAAGGTCAAAGAATCAAGGGCGTCGTGTGGGTAAAAATAATCGGCGCAAACGGACGATTCATTGCGGAAAATACCGTTCCCTACGATTGCAGTGATAAAGACGAGATTACCGTGCAGCAGCAGCTTAAGATCGGCAGCCCGGCGTTATGGTCGGCGGAGGAGCCGAATCTGTACAACGCTTTAATATGTCTTGAAACAGAAGGCAAACAGGGGGAGCCTGAAGAAATTAAATTCGGCATACGAAACATAGAAATTGCGTATAACAAGGGAATGACTGTTAACGGAAAGAAGGTAAAACTTAAAGGCGTGTGCCTTCATCACGACTGCGGAATTACAGGTTCAGCTTATTATGACGATGTATGGAGACGAAGGCTGCAGGCGCTTAAAAGCATAGGCTGCAATGCGATAAGAACAAGCCATAATCCGCCCGCTCAAGGGTTTTTAGATCTTTGCGATGAAATGGGTTTTTATGTAATTGACGAATGTTTTGATAAATGGAAGAGCGGATATTACAAAGCTCATTTTGAAGAAGATGCGCAGAAAGATTTATCCGATTTTATTTTAAGAGACATAAACCACCCGTCAATTTTTATGTGGAGCGTTGGAAACGAAGTTGAAAATCAGGGACAGGACAGCATGCTTGAAATACAAAAAAAGCTTGTAAATATTGTTAAAAGCATGGATAACCGTCCTGTTACATGCGCTCTATCTCCGCACGCAAATCCGAGAACGCTTGTCGGTTCTCCTCCTGAAGAGCTTGTCAAACTGACAAAGAAACTCGCAAAGGATGTTGATGTTCTTGGATTAAATTATCATGAGCCTTTATATGAACATTATACAAAGGGAATTGATAAGCCGATTGTAGGAACAGAGTGCTATGAATTTTATTCAAGCGTCGGAACAAATTTTGAAGATGTCTGTGATAAAAATCCATGGCAGTTTGTTCTTGAAAATGAAAATGTAATAGGGCAGTTTATCTGGGCAGGAATTGATTATTTGGGAGAAAGTTCATGGCCTGCAAAAGGCTGGGCTGGATCAATTCTTGATATTTGCGCGTTCTATAAGCCAAATTCATTTTTCAGAAAGAGTATCTGGACAGAAGAGCCTTTTATATATCTTGCGTTTTATGATCAGAATATTAAAAACGATTTTACCCGCGGAAGGTGGTCTTTCCCGCCTATGTCGTCGCATCTTAATCATGAACATTTTAACAGAAGAACTGTAACAGCCGCAGTATTCACAACCTGCGAAGAAGCTGAGCTTTTAATAAACGGTAAAAAAATGGGACGCAGAAAGAAAAAAGATTTTAAAAACGGAATTATAGAATGGACTTTTGAATACGTCTCAGGCAATGTAGAAGTTAAAGGATTAAATGACGGAAAGGAAACATGTTCTTATAAATTAAGTACGGCAGGAGAAACGCAAAAGATAAAACTTTCCGCGGATAAAAATGAATTAATACCGGGTGATATAGTCCATATCGAAGTAAATATAACGGATAAGGCAGGCGTTCTTTATCCGAATGATGAATATTTAATAGAATTTGTTTTAGACGGAGACGCGCTGTTTTTGGGTGCCTGTTCTCCGGATTTAAATCAAAATCTGGGTTTCACACAGCCAAAAGTATTTTCTTCAGGCGGAAAAGCTCTGGCGGTTATAAAAGCCGGAGATTCAAGAAGTACCATAGAACTTCGAGCGTATTGCGAAAAACTTGAAAACGCCGTATTAAAATTTAAGGTAAATTAAAAATGAAATTTACAATGAGATGGTTCGGGCCCGGATACGATCCTGTAACACTGGATAAAATTCGACAGGTTCCGGGCATTCAGGGAGTTATTACAACATTATACGGAAAGCAGCCCGGTGATATATGGGAGAAGGAAGAACTTTTTGCGCTAAAAAAAATGACAGAAGATTATGGGCTAAAAATTGAAGGAATAGAAAGCGTAAATGTTCATGATGACATAAAGACTAAAGGCAGTAACTGCGACATGTATATCGAAAGATATATTGATACGTTAAGAGTCATTTCTGAAGCCGGTATACATTTTGTCTGCTATAATTTTATGGCGGTTTTTGACTGGACAAGATCGGATTTGGCAAAGATACGCCCTGACGGCGCAGCGGTTATGTCTTACGATCATGAAATAATAAAAAATATTAACCCTGACAATATGTTTGACATTATGAACGAAAAATCAGGAGGAACTCTTCTTCCGGGATGGGAACCGAAAAGAATGTCTAAAATAAAAGAGCTGTTAAAAATGTACAGCGAAATTGATGAAGAAGCTCTTTTTAAAAATCTTGAATATTTTTTAAAAGCGGTAATTCCCGCCTGCGAGAAATACGGAATAATGATGTGTATGCACCCTGATGATCCCGGATGGCCGGTTTTTGGACTGCCGCGAATTATGAAAAACAAAGAAGATCTTTTACGTCTGACAAAGTTGGCGGACAATCCGCACAACGGTGTAACGCTGTGCTCGGGAAGTCTTGGAACAAATCCCGATAATGACATCCCTGATATTATCCGCTCTTTAAAAGGACGAATCCACTTTGCTCATATAAGAAATGTTAAGCATAACGCTCCGTTTAATTTTGAAGAATCGGCGCATCTTTCAAGCGACGGCTCTCTTGATATGTACGCAATCATGAAAGCTCTTTACGACATTGGCTTTTCGGGACCAATTAGACCTGATCACGGAAGGCAGATATGGGGAGAAGTGTCGGTGCCCGGTTACGGCCTTTATGACAGAGCAATAGGGTTGAGTTATTTATCGGGTCTTTGGGAAGCGATTCAAAAGGAGAACATGTGCTGAAGGAGTACGATTGCTGGTTACAGAAAAGAAAAGTAAACAAGGAAATATTAATCCCCGAAACTGTTTGCTGCGCGCAAAGAAGCGAAGCAGAGTATCAGGCTGTAAAAGAACTTGTAAGCGGACTAAACAGGCTTTTGGGATTGGAGTTAAATGTTGAAAACGAAATAAACAAAAATAAAAACGCGTTTTTTTTAAAGATAGATTCAAATTATAAACCTGAAGGTTTTATAATAAAAATTTCCGGCAAACAAATATTTATTACAGGCCAGAATGAAAACGGTCTTCTATACGGAGTGTTTAAATTTCTTTCGCTTCTTGCGCAGGGAAAACTTAAAAATAATTTGGAACTTGATGAATCGCCTGTTTCTCCTTTAAGAATGATAAACCATTGGGACAACTTTAACGGCACAATAGAGCGCGGTTATGCGGGAGATTCATTCTTTTACAAAGACGGAAATTTCAATTTTAATAATCAACGAATAGAAGATTACGCGAGGCTCTTGGCATCTGTTGGAATTAACCGCGTTTCAATTAATAATGTTAATGTACGTGAAAACGCAAAACTTCTTATTACCGAAGAATATCTTTGCGGCGCGTCAAAATTAGCCGCAATTTTTAGAAAGTTTGGAATAAGACTCTTTATAAGCATTAACTTCGGCGCTCCATGGTCGCTTGGAAAACTCCCGACAGCTGATCCTCTTGATTCAAAAGTAAAAGAGTGGTGGAAGGAAAGAGCAGCGCTCATTTACAAATACATTCCGGATTTGGCAGGGTTTCTTGTTAAAGCTGATTCTGAAGGAGAGCCTGGCCCGTTTCAGTATGACAGGACTCACGCGGACGGAGCGAATATGCTTGCGGATGCTTTAAAACCATTCGGCGGCGAAATAATATGGAGATGCTTTGTTTATAATTGCAGGCAGGACTGGAGAGACAGCAGTTTTGACCGCGCAAGAGCGGCGTATGATCATTTTAAAGAGCTTGACGGAAAATTTAACAGTAACGTAATACTTCAGATTAAATTCGGCCCTTACGATTTTCAGGTTCGCGAGCCTGTGTCTCCTCTTTTCGGCGCTTTAACAAAAACGCGTTACGTGATGGAACTTCAGATAACGCAGGAATATACGGGACATCAGATCGATCTTTGTTTTCTGCCGTCTGTCTGGCAGGATATAATGCGGTTTGATACTGCCCATACAGAAAAAAGCAGAATAATGGATTTAATTGCGCCGTACAAAGAAGGCAGTTCCAATATTGAAGGCTTTGCCGCGGTTGCAAATACCGGGCTTGATAATAACTGGACAGGACATACATTAGCGCAGGCAAACCTTTACGGATTCGGACGCATGTCATGGAATCCGTCTCTTTGCGCGAAAGAAATCGCAGAAGAGTGGAGCGTTCTTTCATTCGGCGCAAATAATACTGCAAAAGAAATAGAAAACATTTTATTAAAATCGTATCAGGCTTATGAGAAGTACAATGCGCCGTTTGGAATATGTTTTATGGTGACGCCGAATTCGCATTACGGCCCTAACATTGAAGGATACGAATTTTCAAAATGGGGCACATATCATCGCGCCGACATGAACGCAATAGGCATTGATCGAACTCCTTCAGGGACAGGTTATACGAATCAATATTCAATCAAAAACTCTAAGATGTTTTCTGATCCTTCAACATGCCCTGAAAATTTAATTTTATTCTTTCACCGTCTTTCGTATAATTTTAAAATGAAAAACGGACAAACTCTTTTACAAAATATTTACGATACCCACTTTGAAGGTTACGATGAAGCCGAAGAAATGATGAGGCAATGGGAATCTCTTAAAGAATCACTGGAAAACGAAGTGTACGAACCGGTGCTTTCACGTTTTAAAAAACAGCTTGAAAATGCTCGTGAGTGGAGGGATCAGATTAATACGTATTTTTACAGAAAGACAGGAATTGGCGACTTTAAAAAAAGAAAAATATATCCGTAAATGGAGAAATTCATGAATAGTAAAATTGACAGGAAAAAAATATTTGGAAATACTATTCTGTCATTTTCGGTTAGTTTAATTCTTTGTGCTTTCGCAGGTGTCATAGTTGTAAATGGAAAGATAAACGCAGAAAAACTAATAATGGAAAATTTAATTACGGAAAAAAGCAGCAGGATCGGTGAGACATTACTGGAATTTATGCATAAGACCCAGGCTGTTTCTGTTATCGCGCTTAGAAACTATGAACATGAAGTTTTTGAAGGAGCAGCCGCCTTGATTGTCGATGATCCGGCAATTTTGAATATTCTTGTTGCGCCTAATGGAGTCGTAACTCAGGTTTATCCAATAAAAGGCAATGAAGCTGTTATTGGTTTGAATTTCTTCAGCGAAGGAGCGGGGAACAGAGAAGCAATTCAGGCGAAAGAAACCAGGGAGCTTGTAATTGGAGGTCCTTTTAACGCTGTTCAGGGAGGACAAATCATTGTGGGAAGACTTCCAATATTCATTCCTGAATCAGACGGAAGCGAGCGTTTTTGGGGCTTGGTATCCGTAACGCTTAAGTACCCGCAAGTCATAGACGGAGCGAAACTTCATGAAATCAGCTCGAAAGGATTTGATTATGAAATATCGAGAATAAACCCTGACAACGGCGAAAGACAAATTATCATCAGCAGTTATTTAACAGGTAAAAACAATATGCCTTTTATAGAAAAACAGCTGATTATTAAAAACGCTGAATGGAATTACCGGGTGTATTTCAGGCGTTCGTGGTATGAATACAGTGAAACGTGGCTGTTTGTGTTTATTACGTTATGCGTAAGTTTTTTAGTTGCCGCTGTAATACAAAAAAAGAGTAGAGAAATATTTGAAGCGGAAGAGCGTATAAAATTAATGCTGGATACATCTCCTCTTTCGTGTCAGATCATGACTACAAACTTTAATACAATCGACTGTAATGAAGCTGCTGTAAAACTTTACGGATACGCAAGCAAACAGGAATGTATCATTAAATGGGATAAGGAATGTTTGCCGGAATATCAGCCTAACGGGCGGCTTACGCGGGAGTATATTTGGGATTTATTTTTAAAAGCAATCGAGGAAAACAACAATACTTTTGAAATAATGAATCAGTCTCCTGACGGAGTGCCAATGCCTGCCGAAATCACGCTTGTAAAAGTGAATTTTAAAGGAGAAGACGTTATAATAGGTTACACAAAGGATCTGCGGGATATAAAAAATTTGGAAAAAAAAGCAGAGGAAATTTATTATGACGGTTTGACGAGGATATATAACAGACGGTATTTTGATGAAAATCTTGAAAGGATTATAAAATCATCATCACGCTCCGGTGATATTCTTACTCTTATGCTTCTTGATATTGATTTTTTCAAGAAATATAATGACACATACGGTCACAGTGAAGGAGATAACTGTTTAAAAATTATCGCGGCGGCTCTTTCAGGAGCTATGTCAAGGGAAGGTGATTTTACAGCCAGGTACGGAGGCGAAGAATTTGCAGTAGTTCTGCCTCATACAGATGAGACTGGCGCAAAGGCAGTTGCAGATAAACTGCTTGAATGTGTACGGAAACTAAACATTCCTCATGAGAAAAGCGATGCGGCAAATTTTGTAACTGTTTCAATCGGGGTTACAACGATCAATTTGCAGCATAAACTAAATACAGTGGATTGTATAAAAATTGCCGACAAGGCATTATATGTCGAAGCAAAATGGACGTAACCAATGTACCTATATAAAATTTGAAGACGCTTAAGATATAGGAAAGCACCTACCAGTTAAATGAAACTCCAAATCCGTCTGTTAAACTTATCATTTCATACATGCCGATTGAGAGAGATGACTTTCTGCCGGATGCCGCCAAAGCCGCGGATGAAGGAGAAGTTATTTGATTTCCCCGCCCGTCTGTTACGATCATCGCGGAATTTCCCGGAGCTGTAAAGCTTACAGAAAAATTATAACCGTCAAACATTGTGCGCATTAAAGATAAAGAGCTTGAGTCGTATTCATTATTATTCCAAAGAATTATATTAAACTTGCCTGATTGATTTGTTCTTGTTATTGACGCGGACTCGCATGATGGGTCAAGGAATTTTAAAAGAGATTCCGTATTGTCAAATTCAAGTATTGCGTTAATTATCCAGTTATCAGATACGGTGCTGCTGGAATGCGACACAAGCCTCAATCCGCTAATGCCTTCAATTGTGTTTTCCCAGTCTTTCCTGTCAATGGGTATTGATGGCATTGATGCGTTTCCGTCAAGTCCGCCAAGATTTAACAGCATGGTAGAAATCTTATATTCAAGGACAATCCTGCCGGAGCCGTCCGAGTTCATTTGAATATCCATCCCCACGCCTATACATGAAGTAATCGAGAGCGCCAAAAGAGTAAAAAAAGACAAAGTGAAGATTTTTACGTATTTTTTTTTCATTAGAATTCCTCCGAGTGAATTTTCATGTCCTGAATACGGACATGGGTTTCTTTTTCGATCATAGTAAACGCTTTTTGAAGAACAGTTTCGCCGAAAGTGCGTGAATTTGACACAAGAGCGCCTCCAATCTGGCAAAAAGAAAGGGAATCCTGAAGGTCAACCTCTGCGGCGCTCATGTGAAAACGCCGCCTCATTTTTTCCATAACAGACTTGATTACGCGCCTCTTTTCCTTAAGGTTGACAGTATCGGGAATTTCAAAAATTATTTGTATCATTGAAACAACCATGAAATTAAAGATATTATAACATGAGTGGTACATTTATTAAAGGCTGTCAGTTTCTTTCCCGAAGAGGCGCGTAAAAAGGCGCGGGAAGTAGTCCTGTGTTTTTTACTTATTTTTATACCAATGCTTGCGGGCGCGCAAAGTTCAGCGGAGTTACCCGCGGCGGAAGGGTCTGCCGCGGAACTCAACATGGAAGATCTGCGCAGAAGAATATTAAGAGAAACACCCGAAGAGCTAATGAGCTATTCGCTAGGAGATTCAGAGGTTTCGCTGTTTATAACAGGTTCGTGGAAGGGAGAATTGCAAGGAAATCTAGGATACTTTTTTTCTCCGCTTGGTAACGGTTTTATATCGCCTGAAACTCTGCTTTTATTCAAACAGGAAGTTGATCTTACTCTGTCTCTATGGATAAACGACAGGTGGTTTTTAGAAGCCAGCTTTCTTGACGATTCAAGTCAGAACACTTACCGCGCAGGATATCAGGGGTTTAAAGGAGAGTTTGTTCAGTACGCGGGAATCGGAAACACAGGGCTTGATTTTCCGTCATTCCCGTATTTAGACCTTGGAGGAGATTCTCCTTCTTCATTTGGTTTTTACAGCCGTTTCGATGTCAGTGATGTAAATATACACGCTCTTGTTCGTTACGACGCGGCCTCAAGAGAAGAGCGCGTTTTTTCAGGCAGCAGGGAAATGACATACACAGATACGCAGCCGCCAAATTCCATAAGAGGGGTTTCGTTTGTTTTACCGGATGAAAATATCGATTCAGATATAATCGTTTACATTGAAGATGACAAGGGAACAATTACTGATGATGACGGAAGGAGATGGCGTCTTGCTCTTGGCAGTGAATACGCGGCGTCAAGAACGCAGGGTCTTTTGGAACTCAATATAAGACCTTCCGGCATGGTCGCGGTTTCTTATTCAAAAAACGGAGACAGACCGTGGGAAAATTCAATGGGGAGTTATGACGGAGCGCCTAACGGTTTTTTAACAGATGTTCAAAATTGGTTTGGTCCTGATATTTTGCTGTCATCATATCCTCAATGCGGAAACGCAAGAGGGACAAACACAAGACCCGGCGTTGTTATTTTTAACACAACGTTCGCGCTTGTAATTTATCAAAACGGCGCCTTCTCTCCGTTTGAAAGAAGAAGCCATTACGACGCGCCTTCAAGCACATCCGAAAGAGCGGCAATAATTCAGCTTTCTTCCGGAAAAGAAATTACAGGATACGAGCTTGTGCGCATAGAAAAAAACGCATCTATTGACATGCCTCTTTATTCAACTTCGGTCAGTCAGAGAGCGGTTTATGAACTTGTTAAAACAAACGGCTTTGTTAACCAGCGCGATCCCGCGGCAAGATGGCCTCTTGCGCAAAACTATCCGGAAATTTATCTTACAGGCAATGTAATTTTCCCTGGTGACATAACAATACGTTTTACAAATTATAACAGCAACGGAGGATTCTTTATTGGAACTGACGCAATCCCCGGTTCAATTCAGGTTTTTAGAAGCGGAATACAAGATACAAATTTTAATTACAATTCGGTATCGGGAGAAGTCACCATTCAGGGATCGGCGGGACAGAATGAAATTATTCGCATAACATATTTAAAAAGAAGCGAAGGGACGCGTTTTGGAAGCATTGCGGCAGGCATTGGAGCCGTGTATGAAAACAGCGTAAATCCGTTTTCTGCTCAGGCTGCCGTAGGAATCCGCTGGAACGTAACAGACGATTCTTTTACAGAAGAAAATTTTTCAAGCGCCGGAACCGTCGGAATAAGCGCAAAAACAGCATGGGATTATGATTATTTAAAAGCAAACATTAAAGCCGCTTTTACTTTCGTACAGACCGATACTACAGGCCTGTACCGCGCCGCCGGTATGGAAGGATATGAAAATATTATGAGCCTTTCTTCGGAACTTTCGTTTATTTCAAATTCGCCGTTCACGGAATTTTCACCGTATACTCTTACAGGAATTAACCGCGCGGGGTTAATATACAGAAATTACTATAACAATTCTGTTTTAGGTTCTAATTTGATGCCGGTAGACTGGAATGGAAATGTAATTGTATCTGGCATTCAAAGACCATATCCTGTAAGAGATCCGTATCTTGGCGATGTTCAGGTTATGGCAGGAGAATTTTATCTTGACGCATCGGAATACTGGACAGGTTTTCAAATTCCTCTGGGTTCGTCTTCAGAAATAATTTCAAGAGCGGCAGAAATAGAAATCCCATTCAGGTTATATAATTTCTCGGGAGATTTAGACGCCGCCAATTTTAAATTAATAATTCAGATTGGATCTCTTTCGGGAAGGGATTTTCAATTTCTGGAAAACAGCGCTCTTGTATGGGAAGAGCAGTTGTTCCCTTCAGGATTAAACTTTGATGAGAACGCGCATATAGCTAAATTTACTTTAGACGAAATTGACAGACAAAAATTAACAGACGCAAAATTTTTAAGAATAATCGCCGTTTACGAAGGCAGCGCAGATATAAGAGGGCGTATTCTGCTTGCGCCGCCTATTATTAGAGGCGCGGCGTTCAGGCCGGTAACCGTAGATAATGAAGTTGTAAACGGAACAACGAATAAAGTAAGAGCGGCCGAAACAAGGGAAACAGGCTCTTCTTCGCTTGAATCAACATACGGCAGTTTAGTAAACAGGCTTCATACAGAATCGTCAACTCAAAGAGTGCTTGAAATAAAATGGGAGGATATGCTGTTAAGCGGTATTGGCGCGGGAGTTGACGGAAGGCTTTCACGGATTCCTCTTTCTGATTACAAAGAATTGTCCTTTTTTGTAAAAGGACCTGCTCCGCAAAACTCTGACGGAATACTGCGTTTTATTATCGCCCCGGGCCCTGAATCAATTTTAAATCCAGAGCTGGAAGCACGCATACCTCTTTCCGCGTTCAGTCAGGATGCATGGAGAAAAGTAACAATACGATATCAGGGCGGCAATACGGGAATTACCGTAGACGGAGGAAACGCCTCCGGCTCCGCTTTAATCTACAAACCATTGGCAGCTTCTATCGATAATTCAGGAAAGACAAGTTATATCGCTGTTTTGATAGAAAACGAAAGCGCTCCGCTTGCCGCAGGTACTCTTTACATCGATGAAATTATTCTTGAAGACGCGGTTCTTGTTTACAGGGTAAACGCCGGAGCCGGTTTGGAGTATTCAAGAGACGGAACATTGCTTTCGGCATGGAATATTCCGGTATTCGCGGATTTAAAATTTTATACCGCGCTTGAATCCGAAGGAAGATCCGGAATAGAATTATTTGATTCAAGTTTTACAGGAAGTTTAGCCAGCCGCACATCGCTTGGCGTTTCTGTTTTAGGCGCGGATATCTCCGGAAACTTTTCATTCACTTTGGCGGAGGATGATTTTTCATGGAGCGCCGATCATTCAATATCAAAATCAATAGGCGCTTTTTCTTTCAGAGAATCATTCTTCGCGTCTCCTCAGTCAAATACCGCGCGTCATATTTTAAATCTTTCTTTTTTATCAAATTTTCACGCAAGATTTTACGCCGACGCGTTATACGATTTATCAAGATTGCAGCAGAAATGGAACATAGGGCTTGGTTACAGGCCAAGAAACACATTAATACCGTCAATATCAATCAACACTGAAGCTGCATGGACAAGGCAAAAAAATATTAACGAAAATGATAATTACGGCGAATTGTGGATTAACTCGTTTTCTCCGCTTGTCCCCGACGCGGGAAGCGCGGCGGATACAAGAAAAGCGCAGGCTCAAATTATAATAACGCAAAGAACAAGACCTGTCGGAGCTGTTCTTACATTGGACGGGAATACAAATATAACAAGCGCGAATAAATTGACAAGAACAGAAAGTTCTGGATTTCTGGATATTCCGATCGCGGTTGAAAGAACAAATATTAATTTTAGAATAGGCAGAAAATTTACGAGAGAATTGTTTTTTTACGGGCAGGATGCTTTTGAAGACGGAAATAAATTTCTTGAAAATCTTGAAGATTCAGCTTCCTTATGGAGCGTTTTTCCGTTTTATTCGCTTTTCGCGGACGATACTAAAAGCGCGATGGATAAAATGCTGGAAAACTCAAGTTCCGCGAATATCGCGCAGTATTCTTTGTTTAACGATCATGTAAGTCTAAGAATAAATTTACCGGGCATTTATAATTTATCAGCTTTTTTTATACCTTCAAGAATAACATTGCGAGTAGAAAGAATATTGGAACAAAAACTTGAAACAGGAACGGATTCTTTAAATCTTGGAGGAAGTCTTGGTTTTTCCGCAATTAACGCATTCGGTGCAATGGGACATACGCCGGTATTTAAATTTTACCAAAGCGATGAATTTTCACATGCTGCGGAAGCGGCTGTAATTATACCGAAAAATGAAGAGCTTTCATGGAGAGTTAACTCTGTTTTAAGCGCGGGCTTCAGAGGTTATTCAAGCGGAGTTTTCAATTTTATAAATAATCTTACAATTCGTTCAGGCGGATACTGGCTTGAGAGTTTTACCGCCTTCTGGGAAGCTCCCAGTGAAAAAAGCATAATAGGCAGTTTATATAAATGGATATCTTCTTCTCTTGAAAAATTGAGCTCCTGGAATAATTTATCTTCAATTCTGCATACAAGGTACGAGCAGCTTCGAAAAGAAAGCATTGAAATAACATTTGATAAATCCACCGATTATCTTCGCTGGAGCGTTACGGCAGGACATGAAGGAATTGTAAGAATAATGGGACGACTTAATTTTACTGCCTTTGTTAAATTAAGATTCAGCGAAGATACGTATACGGATGTATTTATAATTGACGCGAAAATAGGAACAACATTAAGGATTATCTTCTGATTTATTTTTCATGCCGTTTATAATGCCGCGTATTGTTTCCCTGTTGCTTGAGCTTACCTTGCTTAACAAACCTTCAACCGCGGCAATGTCGTTAAAACCGTCGTTGACTGCTCCCTGAAGTTCTGTTATTCCTTCGCTGCTTGAGCTGTCCGCTATCAAAAGAGCTCTCGCGATGGAAAAGCGAATATCGCTTCTTTTAAGATCGCCCGATGTTGAAGCGCCTATTTCTGACAGGGCTTTTTTGTATTCTTCAATTGCTCTTGCGTACAGCTCCTGCTGCTCAAGTATTTTGGCGTATTCGTATCTTGCTTTCGGATCGGAATGAGAGGCAAGAAAAGCGGCGTAACTGTCAATCGCTTTTAAATCGTTCATCGCGGCCTGGGTTCTGGCATAAAGAAGCATAACGTCTTTGCCTTCCTGAAGCGCAATCGGATATCTTTCAAGAACTTCCAAAGAAGCGGGATATTTCTTCATGGCGAATAAAACAAGCGCGTGATTATATCCGTCGTCGGCGCTTTCAGGGATTAAGGTAAGCAGTCTTGAATAATGTATGTCCGCCTTGTCCAAATCCTCCGACATTATGCGCGCGTATGCCGCCGCTTTTAAAGCAAGCGTGTTATCAGGGTCTTTTTTTAATATGGTTTCAAAATGTTTTGCGGCTTCTTCATAATTTTTTCTTTCGTATGCAAGACGTCCCAAAGTGTACGTGGAAGCGTGCATCGTTCTGTCAGAGTACCTGGCGCGGTTTAACCACTTTTCAGCTTCTTCAAATTTTCCAAGTTCATAATAAGCCATGCCTATTGAATAATATTCTTCCGCAGAAACCGCTCCCGTAGCGCAGCTGTTAAATAACGCAATTACAAAAGGACAAAGAAAAAAGAATATATGATAATGTATTGATTGTTTTCCCGGCGCTTTTAACATGATTATACAACCAGTATATGTGATAATATTAACTAATGCCAAGACCTATTTGCGTAAAAACTGACTATTGACACATCCGGTGAAAATACATCATATTTTGATAGTATATGAAAAAAAGCGCGGTTTATTTTATATTTACAATTCTTGTTACAACAGCGGTTTTATCAATTTCATGCAAAAACAGCGATTATGGTTCAGTAGAAAGAGAAGACCTTTTTACGCTTGATATAGGCCCGATGGAAGATCAAATTGCCCTTTACAAGCTGGATGGAAACAGAGGGATAAGGCGCACAGGTTTTACAATGAGAGACGGCACGTTCTATATCTCGGACGGTAACGGCGGAAAAATTGTCCGTTATAACCCGTTCGGCGTTCTTCTGTTTATGATCTACAATGAAGAAACTAATCCTCCGCCGATTACGTTAAAAAACATCCAGGAAAATGAACAGGTGACGCGCTGGGCTTATTCTTACAGTCTGGAAGAGCCTGGCTGGATAACTGTAGATTCCAACAAGCATATATTTGTAGAAGACAGAGTTCCGCTTTCCGAGCAGCGTTATGACGCGGAATCCAGAGCGCTCCTTGACGGCGTAATTCTCCATTTTGATCAGAACGGACGATTTATTAATTTTCTTGGAAGGGAAGGAATCGGCGGAAGTTACTTCCCAAGGATAGTGGGATTATCAACTTCAATCCGGGATGAGCTTGCCGTTATCTGCCGCCTTCATGACGGCTGGAATGTCTACTGGTACAGTTCATCGGGCGCTCTTCTTTATGTTATAAAAATTTCTCAAAATTCCATTCCCGAACTTTCAGACTGGCCAGAGGCAATAGCGGCGATAGACAGCATCAATATAGCTCCCGATTCAAGAAAATTATTAATAAAAGTTGATTATTCAAGAGACACATTTGATCCTTCCACCAATACCAGAACGGGAAATGAACCGATAAATTCCGTTATCTGGACTTTAAATATAGAGGACGGCAAGTACACAAGTTCGCACGAGATACCTCTCTTTGAAATAACGGAACATAACCGCGCGAACAGCGTTAAAGTTTTTTATTATGTTCTGGGTCTTGCGCGTAATAATAAAGCGCTTCTTTATTCGCCTGTCGACACAGGGTATTCTCTTCTTTATGTTGATTTAAATTCGCGCGAACAGAGAAGGGGATTCATTAACTTTTCCATCAATGAATTAAGGTATAACGATTTTTATCTGTCAATAGACGGGATATTGTCCGCGATGTTTGCCGACAATAATAATGTAAAAATGGTCTGGTGGAGAACTGACCGGTTTATTGGCGAAAGCCCGTAAACTCAAGGCCTGCCGGAAAGTAAAAGGAGATTTCTCTCTTGACAGATAACGAAAAACAAAGACCCAACGCGGAATATAATCTAAGCAGGCCGTCAGCACCGCGCGGATCAGAAGAGTCGCTGAATTTTCGTTATAGCAGAGAACGCAGACTGGAAAATGCGCCGCAGGAAGTAAAAGACCTCTATAAAGAAAATAAACCAAACCGCTTTGGCTTACTGGGTCCTTTAATCGCGGACAGGCCAAGAAGAATGCTTTTTTTAATAATTATTTTACTATGTCTTACAATCCTTATACTTTCCATGTTCGGATATCTTGATAAGTCATTATCATTTGCTGGAAACCAGCTTGAAATTAAAGGCACTCATTACGAAGGAACAACAATCATCGTTATTAAAAAAACCGCTAAGAATGATGATGCTTACACAGGCAGAGTGGAAATAACGGTTTCTCCGAAAATTAAGGAGAAAGATGAACAATACCCTGAGTATAAACACAGCATTGATTTCTCAATGGAAAAAGAAGAAGTGTACCGCTTTGCGGCTCCGTTTGACGCGGATGAACTTGTAATGGTTCTTCAATCGGATAAAGGAAACCTCCAATTGAGTTTTAAGCCGGAATAAAATATGACATTGTCCCATACCCTTGACAATATTCATTTTTAGCGTTATCTATTATATATGATTCAGTTGTATTTTTTGTCCATTGTCTGCAGCGCCCTCGCCGGTTTTGTGCTGCTTTTCGGAAAAGATGCTGATGATGACAAACCGCAATTGCCGGTATACAACCTCACAAATAACCCTACTTTTCACCTTGTTTTAGGTATTTTATGCACTGTAACAGGCGTCCTAAAAATCCTCTCTCCGATTCCGATGCGCCCTGATGCGGTTAATGGAATTATTGTTCTTGGAGACCTGATACCTGCGGCCGCAGGAATAATTGCGGGACTCTTGTTAATATTCGGAATATACAGACATGATTTCTCAAAGGCTTCGGACGATCAAGGATCGATGGATAAGCTTGGTTTAACGCTTTTGGCTTTCAGAAAACCTATTGGAATGATACTTTTAGCGGCTTCCATTGTGCATTTTCTTTTTCCGTACGCTTTATTTTTGTAAAAATAATTTAATTTAGAATTGATATTTAAAAAGCAAACGCACGTCAAGGAAATGAAGTCCCGCGCCTGCTTCGCCGCTTTTATTAAAAGTTTCAGAGCCCGTAGATTTATAGTAGGATTGTCCTTTTGTCAAATTTATATAGCGATACGCGGCTTCAAGCGAAAAACAAAAATTTTTCAATAAGAAAGAAAATTTTCCGCTCGGCTCTAAGAAAAGCCCAAAAGAAGAATAATCATAAAACAAAATGTTTCTTGAAATATGTTCATCTACCGCGATGCAATATGCAAACGGGCTGATTTGAAATGTCAATTCAAATAAAAATGGAGAAAGTATTTTTGTGCCCAATGTAAAACCCAAAGCGGCTATAAGCCAGTCCTGCTGATAATGTATAACTTCCTGCCCGTCAAATGAATAATCATACGGATAATAATCAATGGGGTAATACGGTTTGTTACTTGTAGAATGATTGGAAGTGCAGCCGGGAGCTTTATAGGTTAATGTGCAATCCAATGTACAGCCGTTAGCTCTTGCGTATTTTCCATAGCCGTCTCTACCTGTAAAAGCGAAATGCATCCATGAACCCGAGAGAAACGGCTTTATATATAAAATTGATAAAACGGGGAATGAAGCTCCGATTGAAAGATCAGCCCAAAAAAACGCGTCTGTTATATTTGTGTGGCTGGAAAAATTTGTAAGCGCGTCATTTTCGCTTGACTGCCAATCCCTGTCTTCCATTTTTCCGGAAACTCCGGGAATCCCCGCTTTAAAACTTAATGACGAGAAAAAACCCAAAGCGCTCATGGGATCGCGTCTTCCAAAATCCGCTTTAATGCCGAAATAAAACACCGGTTTCATATCCCATTTAAGTTCGCTTAACAGCGCTCCATTATGATAACCCGCGGTAGGGTAGACAACTTCCAAAGACTGCCCCAGAATAAAACCGGCATTCGGCTCTATGGAAAAAGCGTATCTTTTATCATTGTCTTCGCTGTACAAAGGATTTATTGCCGATATAAATAACATGATGACTAAACATGCAAAAACGGGTATATTTTTCATTGATATGAGAATAACGCAACAACGCGTTCTTAGTCAATTGTGCATGCTCTTTTGCTTTATCAGTTTGGCTTCGTGCAGATCAAACAAGGAAGAACTCCCTGTAATTCCTCCTGTAACAGCGCCTTTAACAAGTATTTATATAGGATACGGCGTAATAACAGATTCGTTTACCCATGTAAATGAAGATCCTTCGGATAACAGCAGCTCGCTTGGCTATCTTAGAAGGGGGACTGTTGTGCAGGTCGTAAGACGTCAGCTAATCAAAACTGCCGAAGGCTACATTACCTGGGTTTTTGTTGACGGAGAACAACAGGGCTGGCTTAAGGAAGATGTGGTAACCATTTATGGCAATGAAAATCAGGCAAAGACCGCTTCGGAATCAATGCCCAAGTAAGTCTCCAAGCTGCCCGCACGCTCCCATTAAAGACCTTCCCTTATGAAGACGCATTGTCACATTTAATTTATTTTTTTCCAGCATGCTGGTATAATCGCTAATCTCTTTTTTTGAAGGTTCGGCGAGAGGTTTGCCTTCAAAGTAAAGATCAGCAACAGGATTCCATGGAATGATATTTATGACGCTTTCCAAACCTTTCGAAAAATTAATAACGGACAGCGCGTCTTTTTCGCGTGTGTTAATGCCGCCAAGCAAAGGCACTTCTAAAGTGATTCTGCCGCCGCCGTTTTTCTGGTACAGTAAAAGAACTTCACGTATTTTTTCAAGCGGATTTGCCTTTGTTACAGGGAGAAGTTTTTGACGAAGACTTTCATCAGCGGTTACAAGCGACAGAGCGAGCCGTACAAAGGAGCCGTTATTGGCAATGTCTAAAAGGCCGTCATATATGCCGCAGGTAGAAACTGTAATTCTTCGCCTGGATAAATTTATCCCCTTTGGGTCTGTGAATACTTCGACGGCTTTATAAAGATTTTCTATATTTAAAAGCGGCTCTCCCATTCCCATAATTACTATGTTGTCAATTAAATGCTTTTTAAAATGCTCTTTATTTTTAGCGTCAGAAGATATTCGCTCATTTTTAATTGTTTTTAATTGCAAAAATTGTTCAACTATCTCGCAGCTTTCAAGATTACGTTTAAAACCAATCGCGCCTGTTTTGCAAAAGACGCATCCGCATGGACATCCAGCCTGCGTAGAAAGGCAGGCTGTTAAACGATTTTTATTATCGCATAATAAAACAGACTCTATTTTTAAGCCGTCTTTTAAAGAAATAATATTTTTTCTTGTATTGTCTTCATCAAACAGGCTGTCAATTACTCTGCCTGAATAGACGCAAAACTTTTGCGATAATTCTTTTTGTAAAGATACAGGGATATTTTTCATTTCTTCAAAACTTTCGCAGCCTTTAAGTATCCATTTATATATTTGATTCGCGCGGAAACGAGGCATTGGAGAGAGCAGTTCTTCTATTTTTTTTAAAGCCAATCCAGCTAAAGCTGTCATTGAATGCTTTCCAGCATTTCAGATATTTTCTGATTTTTTATCCCAAGTTTTTGAAAATCTTCAAGCGCTTCTTTTGCCTGGCGTTTGTCGTTCATTTTTAAATAACAATCCGCAAGCTCAAGATAAAGACGGTAATTTTTATTATCCTGCTGAATAAGCCTTTTGAATGAAAGAATCGCCTCTTCAAATTTTCCCTGTTCCCTCGCAAGAAGAGCCAGACCCATTACGGCATAAGTGTCAAATTCAACATCCAACGCTCTTTCATAAAATGTTTTTGCTTTTTCAAAATCTTTAAGATTACGGTACGCGTCTCCTGTGCGGGTAAGAATCATTTTATTTCTTGGATCATGATCCAGAATACGGTTCCAGTATTCAAGTGATTTTTCTATATTGTTTAAACCGCGGTAACAATCAGCAAGCCCGAAGAGAGCGTAAAAATTGCTGTTTTCTCTTTTTAAAGCGGTCTCAAAATACGGAATGCCCTCGCTGAAAGTTTTTAGTTTTCTGTGGCAATTGCCGATGGAAGTAAGAACCCGGATGTCAGCTTCGGCGCCTGTCTGCATCATCTTTTCCCAGTAAAAAAGCGCTTCCCTGTATTCTTTAAAATCATAATGCAGATGTCCAAGGCCGATGATTGCGTATGGATTGGTATTTTCCATTTCTAAAACTTTTGTATAAGTGCTTTTGGAATTGTTAAAATCCTTTACCTTTCTGTACGCGTCGGCAATTCTTGTTAAGACGGTTATATTTCTGTCGTCATGAAGAAGATACTGCTCCCATATTTCAATGGCTTTCTGATACTGGTTCTGCGCTTTGTAACAATCGGCAAGGCCGAAGAGCGCATAATTGTTTCCGGGATGATGCACAAGACACCTTTGGTAATATTTCACAGCGTCTCGGATAGAACCCGATTTGCGGCTCGCGTCTCCCATGCCGACAAGAGCGTAATTGTTGTTATCATCTATCATAAGAATTTTTGTAAAGCAGTCAATGGCGTCGCTTATTTTATTTTCTTTCAGCAGCTGATATCCTGCTTTGGAAATATCCGTTATTTTTTGTGATTCTGCGGCTATATTAATTTCTGCAGGCTGATTATCGTTTTTTTCAATCATTTATTACTTCCTGTTCATTTTCAGGCTCGTGCATCACATCCTGCAAGGTAAAAGCAAGTTTTTCAATTAAAGGCCCGCTTTTTTTTACATCATGGGCCATCCAGAACATTCTTAATGCTTCAAGGGGTCTGTCCTTATTTTTGTAAAAATCTCCGACCCTGGAAAGTCCGTCGGAATATCCCGTTGTCATAAATATCCTTCTAGCGCCTTCCACGTCTCCTTCATTGAACTTCTGATTTCCCTTGCGGTTCAACGCTGCTTTAGAAGAGCCCTCGACAGGAGCGGGAGCGGTTACTTTTATAAATGCGTTTTTGTCATCAAATTTTTCTAATATTTTTTTATCCATAACGCTCTTTTGGGTTTCCCCATATTATATTATCAGCCCTTTTTATGAAAAAAACAAGAAGAAATCTACTACAGATCTTCCGTACTCTCTGGAATCAATCCGTTTAAGGTTCGGAATATCTGTCTTTAAATATTCAGGACGCGGCCTGTGAAGCAAAAGACGGCTTCCGTTTGTTACAAGTTTTGAAAGCGTTATTTTTGAAACAAGCTCCCATTTATGCTGATAAGGAAACGGAGGATCCAAAAAAATGATATTAAAGTCTCTTGACGCTCTTTTAACATACAATTCCGCGGGCATAAAACGGCAATTAATGCGCACAGGAGAAATTGAAACATTTTCAAGAAGCGTTTTTCTTTTTAATTTGTCCTGCTCAACAGCTTCGATGTAGGAGGCTCCCCTTGAAGAAGCTTCCAGCGCGATGATCCCCGAGCCTGTAAAAATATCAAGAAAGGATAGAGAAGTAATATCTCCAAGACAGGCAAAAACAGATTCTCTCATTCTGTCCATGCTGGGTCTTATTTCACAATCGCCATGAGGAACATTTACCTTCCTTCCGCCAAGAAGGCCGCCTGTAATTCTCACTTTTTTTATACGCTGCCAAGAAGACCGTTAAGCTCGGCGTGACTGACAACAGGTTCTGTTATTGAGCTTTCCGCCGGCACATAGGATTCGTCTATAAGTTTTTTTCGTTTTATGCTGTCTGTTCTAAGCTTGCCGATTAAAACAGTAATTTCCGGAAAAAGAGAAGGAGTGAACGGACCTGTGCCATTTGATAATTCATTTAAAAGCTGACTGAACTGCCATTCTGCGTCTAAAATATTATCAGCTTCGGTTTCTCTGTCAAGGAATTTCAGGTTTTCTACAAATTTATCAGTTAACACATCCAAAACAGAACTGATAAATTCAATGTCACTCATTGTTTGACGGTAAAAAATATTTGAATCGGTATCCAGACGCATCAAATCGCGAATCATCCGGATTCTGACATTAAGGATAAATAATGTATCTTCAAAATTTATACGTTTGTTCATGTATCTCTTTAATTATCGGATAAAAACGGACAGAATTACAAGTATTTTACATCTTATTTAAATTCTAGGGTCTAAGGAACGGTTGACAATATGTCGATATAATTCCTATACTGACAATGAGGAAAAGAGGGGGGAAATGGCAGCTCCACTGCAACTGGCATTCATTAATTTTGCCGCTAATTCGTACATTATTGTCGAAGGCAAGCGGAATGCCGACAGGTTTTTCATAATTCGCACCGGAAAAGTCAGACTTTCTAAAGAGGTAACGATTGTAGCCGAAGAACAGGGCGATACTCTGGGTCCCGGCGATTTTTTCGGCGTTGTTTCCACAATGTCAGGTCAAAGTCATATTGAAACAGCAAAAGCTCTTACAGATGTAACTTTAATTTCAGTTCAAAAAGAACAATTCAGCCAGCTAATTCAGAACAACGCGCCTGTGGCAATGAAAATCATTCTTCAATTCTCAAAAAGAATGCGCTATCTTGATGAAGCTCTGACAAGGCTTACGTTAAAAGATAACACGGAAGATAATCCAAGTCATATTTTTTACGTAGGTGAATATTACGCCAAACACAATCAATATAATCAGGCGTTTTATGCTTATCAGAAATTTGTAAAGTGCTGTCCCAAGGGTGACAACGTGCAGGCGGCAATCGAGCGGATGAAAAAAATAGCTCCTTATGTAAAGAACGTTCAGCAGGCTGCGAAACCCGAAGAAATGACCCGTATGTTTGAAAAGGATCAAATTGTTTTTTGCGAAGGCGAGCCCGGAGACGAACTGTTTGTGATTCAGAAGGGCTCTGTCAAAATAATAAAAATTACAGAAAGCAACGAAATACTTCTTGCCGTTTTAAAACAGGGAGATATTTTCGGAGAAATGGCTCTTTTAGAGTCAAAACCGCGCGCCGCGGGAGCTGTCGCATACGAGAACTGCCAGTTAATGGCGGTTAACCGCGAAAATTTTCAAGTAATGATAAAAGCGCAGCCTCAGCTTATAGCCCGTCTTACGACCCTTTTGTCCGAAAGAATCTGGATACTTTATAAACAGCTTGCAAACACCCGAATCTCCGAACCTCTTGGTAAAATTTACGATATGCTGCAAATTCAACTGGATAAAAAGAAGATTGACCTTGCGACCATGACAAATTATTCAATGGATTTCGGGCTTAAAGAGCTCATGAACATGGTAGGGCTGTCTCAGGGAGACGGAGCCATTTACGGTAAAAAATTGATGGAAAACAAGGCTTTTCAGATAATGAACGAGAAGCTTTTTATAAAAGATTTAAAAGAAGTTGTAAAACAAAACGCGTATTACCGCAAAATGCAGCAGCTCGAAAAGACACGCCTTGAAAACAAGCCAATCGCCTAATTATCCTGTGGCAAAACCTTAATTTATGGAATATGATTTTGAGATATAACGTAAATTTTCCGATAATATAAGCAATATGATGAAAAAAGCTATTTTAATTTCAGTTTTGTTTCTCCTTACGGCTCTGATTTGGGCTCAGGAAGAAGAAGCTGAAGCCGGTGAAAATGACCTTCCAAGAATATTTCGCCAGATATCGCTTGGGATGAGTCTTGATGACTTAAAAGAGACCTTATTGAATGACGACCTTTTTCATTTCAGGGGAGACAGAGATGTTTCGTTTCTGCCTGCAAGAGAGCAGAGCCTTGTAGAAACAACAGGCTCGTCATTTATAAAACGCGCCTTCTTTCAATTAAGAGACGGACAGGTGTTTATAATGGCGTATACCTTAAATACGGATATCATCGATCATTATTCGGTTTTTACGCAGTTTGTTGACAAATACGGACAGCCTTCGTATCTTGATCCAAAAATGGCAGTATGGGAAACCGAAGAAACCAGAGTAGCGATAGAACGCCCGCTTACCGTTAAATATATAGACAGGGTTGTATTCAATGACATTGTAAATGAATCCGGTTTGATACAATCGGGACAGGTTCGCAAGCGGGAGGAATTCCTGAATGAATTCTAAAATAATTAAAAAAAAAGATTTTAACACGTACCATCACGAAACATCACGAACAATATTTAAATATTTAAGATCAGGTTTGTGGTTAATAATTTTATGTCTTGTTTCATGCGGTTCGCAGAAGTTACCGGTGCAGGAAATTCAAATTGAAAGAGACGGGCATCATATTGCGGCGGTAAAAGCGGAAATTGCGAGCACCGATGAACAGAGAGCAAACGGTTTAATGCACAGAGAAAAATTGCCGGACGGAGAAGGGATGCTTTTTGTTTTTGAAGGCGATCAGGTTGCGTCCTTCTATATGAAAAATACCGTTATACCGCTTTCGATTGCATTCATTACCTATGACGGAAAAATCACAGAAATAAAAGATATGTATCCTAACAATGAAGTGTCAATTAAATCAAGCAGGTCTGTGCGTTACGCATTGGAAGTTCCTCAAGGCTGGTTTTCAAGGGCAGGAGTAACTGTTGGAGATGTTATAGTGAGGAGTGAGGAGTGAGGAGTGAGGAGTGTTAGAGCGGGATGTTTGATTAAGACGGTTTTGATTTGATATATGAAAAAATAACAGTTATAATATAAATCAGGAGTAGATAATTGTTCAAGGGACTTACCAACAGAGTGCAGCGGCTTCTTTCGGCGAATGCGCAGGAAGAGGCAAAGCGTTTTAATTCCGATCAGCTTTTGCCAGAACACATAATTATTGCGATGCTTAAGGAAGGCGGCGGAACAGCCTGTAAGGCTTTAATGTTCCTTAGAATTGATATACCGGAGTTCAGGCATATCCTTGAAAGTTCTATCCCGAGAATCCCAGGCCTAATAATCCGCGGAGAAGTTCCTCCTTCAAGACGAACCAAAAACATGCTTGATGTAGCTACGGAAGAAGCAAGAGCGATGGGTTCTGATTATCTTGGAACGGAACATCTTCTTTTTGCCGCGATGCGCGAGCAGGATTCAAGCGTTCAGGTTTACCTTAATCAGCGCGCGGTTGACACCGACATGATGAGGGTAATAATACAGACTACGTTTAATCAGCCGTCTTCAAGAAGCGAAGATTTTGTCGGAGCGCAAAGTTACCAGCCGTTTTATGTGCACAGGGAAAGGGTACATCACAAAAATGGCGTTGAAACAGAAAACCATCCCAGAATAAAACCCGCGACGTATCCTGTTCTTACTCCCATACTTGATACTTTCTCGCGCGATCTTACGGCGCTTGCACGAAGCGGAAAAATGGATCCGGTTGTAGGAAGAAAATTCGAAATTAACCGCGCTGTGCGAATCCTTGCGCGCCGAACAAAGAATAATCCGATTTTGGTAGGAGAGCCCGGAGTAGGCAAAACAGCAATCGTAGAAGGGCTCGCGCAGCTTTTAGCAGGTGACGCGGCTCCTGACGCGCTGTCGGGAAAACGCATTCTGTGTCTTGATATGGGACTTGTAGTAGCCGGAACAAAATACCGCGGCGAATTTGAAGAGCGCATTAAAAAAATACTGCGCGAAGTAAGCCAGGCGGGAAATATAATTCTTTTTATAGACGAGATTCATTCGCTGATTGGAGCGGGAGGAGCCGAAGGCACTCTTGACGCTTCCAACATGCTTAAACCGGGGCTTTCGCGCGGAGAGATAAGGTGCATAGGAGCTACAACCTTAGCGGAGTACAGAAAACATTTTGAAAAAGACGCGGCTTTGGAAAGGCGTTTTCAGGCTGTAATTGTAGAAGAGCCGAATTTTGACGACACGGTAGAAATATTAAAGGGCATACAAAAAAAATACGAAGATCATCATCAAGTAAAATATTCTGACAGTTCCATTGTGCTTTCGGCAAAACTCGCGCAGCGTTACATAATGGGAAGATTCATGCCTGACAAGGCAATTGATATTCTTGATGAAGCCGCAGCTTTCAGAAAACTGGAAAACCGCGAACAGCCGCCTGAGATTACCGGCCTTGAAGAAGAAATAGGGCTGTTATGTGAAGAAAAGAACACATATGTGAGCGCCCAAAATTATGAAAAAGCGGCAATTTTAAGGGATAAGGTGCGCGCCTTGAAAGCAAGGCTTGAAGAAGCGCGTACGGCCTGGGAGAGAGTTTCGGATAATGAATGGCCTTTAGTAACCGATGACGATGTCAGAAGGGTTGTGACCGAAGCGACAGGCATTCCTGTTATGCATTTGGAAGAAAAAGAATCAAAGCGTCTTTTATTAATCGAAGATGAACTTCATAAAACGGTAATAGGACAGGACGACGCCATAAAACGGATAGCGTCTTCCATAAGGCGCTCAAGAGCGGGCGTATCATCGCCGCGCCGACCGATGGGTTCTTTTATATTTTTAGGGCCGACGGGCGTTGGAAAAACCCTGCTTGCGCGTAAACTGGCGCAATTTTTATTTGCGAACGAAGATGCCCTTGTCCGTATCGATATGTCGGATTTCATGGAAAAACACAACGCTTCGCGTTTGGTGGGAGCGCCTCCGGGTTATATAGGTTACGAAGAAGGAGGAATGCTTACAGAAAAGATACGCAGAAATCCTTACAGGGTAATTCTATTCGACGAGATTGAAAAAGCTCATCATGATATATTCAATATTCTTTTACAGGTAATGGAAGAAGGCGAGCTTAGAGACTCTCTCGGCCATACCGTAAATTTCCGCAACACCGTTATAATAATGACAAGTAACGCGGGAGTTCGCGAGATTACAAAAGATTCACGCCTTGGTTTTACTTCAGGTTCCGGGCTGATGAGCAGCGCGGAAATTGAATCTGCGGCAATGAGCGAAGTAAAAAAACTTTTTAATCCCGAGTTTATAAACAGGGTTGATGAAATCGTCGTATTTAATCCGTTAACGCAAAACCAGATAGAAGCGATATTTGACATTGAATTTAAAGAACTTATTAACAGGCTATCGGATCAGGACTTTAGCCTTAAAATAACAGCTGCGGCAAGGCGTCTTCTTGTGGAAAAAGGCTGGGATCCCAAATACGGCGGAAGGCCTCTCAGGCGCACCATTCAAAAAGAACTGGAATCGCCGCTGTCCGAGCTTCTCCTTGAAAGCTTCTGGCAGCCGGGAACCGTCTTTACGGCAGACTGCAAAAACGGCGCAATAAAAATAAGAGCAAAGAGCGCTGTCCCTGCTGAACATGAACTAGCCGGTGTTTAACAGTTTTTCTTTTAATATTAATCCTTTGGCTGCAGGGTAAATCTTCCGTTTAGCTGTTCGGTTTTTATTACGTTTATAAAAACTGCAGGGTCCAGTTTTCTGATTGCGGGTATTAATTTTTTAACCTGACTTGCGGTAACAACGGAATAAATAAGAGTATGTGTGTCTTTTCCGAAACTTCCGAAACAGTCAATTAATGTCGCTCCATGTTTTGTCATTGCGCTTATCATTTTATAAATTTCATCCGGTTTGTTGGTGATTATTAGAAGCGTTCTCTGCTGATAATTTTTATACAGGATTCCAAGCGCCATTGTTGTGGCAAACTGGAAAATAATGGAATATAAAGCCCTGTCGATGCCGAAAAGAATGCCAACAGCGGAAAGAATTACAAAGTTAATGGCAAGAATATAATTCCATGCGTCTTTATGATATTTTTCCGAAATAAAAATCGCGATAAAATCCGTGCCTCCGGAAGTCGCGTCCGCATGCAGGCAAAGGCTTATAGCGACAGCGTTTAAGAGCCCTCCAAAAACAGCCGAAAGAAGAATGTCATGCGTTGTTAAAAAATTGGTAAACATGGAAGGCATAAAATCGGTCAGAATACCGCAGACAAAAACGGAGAGAATGGAATAAAGTGTAAATTTCTTTCCGACAAATTTAAAACAAATAGCCGCCGGAAACAGATTAAGAATGTAAAATATTATGCTAAAAGGCACGTTAATTCCGCTGAAGCGAAGAAAAATTTCCTGAATAAGGAGAGTAAGTCCTGTAAAGCCGCCTGGGAAAAGACTTCCCGCGTTAACAAAAGTATTAATGTTAAAAGCCATGAGTACAGCGCCTAATAGCACCAAAAACAGACGCCGCGCTGTTTGTAAAATAATATTGTTCATTTTAAATATTTACTCCTCACTGTTAACCAGTAAATTAAATTCGTGTATGAATAAAAGAGCGTACTGTTGAATTCCTTCAAAGTATTTGTCAATAAAAGCCGCTACTTCTTTTCCGACATAGCGGTAATGCCAGCTTTCCCAGCTGTAGCCTGTCACATTTTCAAAACCATTGGGATACGACAAAGACCAGCCGAAGCGCGACGCGTTTGCTGAAAGCCAGCGTCCTTCACGGGTTGATGCGAACGAGTTTGTAACAGAGCCAAAATCAACTGTAAGTCCAAGCTGATGCTGACTGTACCCGGGGCGCGCCGCGATTCTGTCAGCCTCGTAGCGTCCTAACTCTCTTACGTACCGGGCGTATAAATTCGCCTGATAATGATATGAACGATACGCTGACGACACAGTCAAAGTAATGTTTTCCGTTTTAAGAAAAGAAGCCATTTCCAAAAGAGATTGAGCGGCCTCTTTTTTTAAAAAAAGATCGTTTCTGTTTACCATAAATGATCCGTTATTTAATTTTACAAGGTCGGAAGGAATATAATTTTCATTTATGGGATGCTGCTTGTCAATTAAAATCCAAAGATCAAAATCCAACTGTAAAATTACAGCCAATTCATTAACAAAAATTGAGTCTAAAATTATTTCTTCTTTTATTCTTTTTGATATTCTTTCAGGAAGATTTAATGCAGAAAGCGCCTTTAAGATTTTTTTATTATATTCTTCATAATTAATAACTTTTGTTTCAGGTATTTCTTCAATCTGAATTGATTTTACTGTCGTACACGACAATAAAAGAGAGAGTAAAATGAAAAAAACGGAAAAGAACCGAAACAACTAGATCACAGTTCCCGGATACAAAATAGTATTTTTTGGGATAACAATTATTCCGTCAACGATATAGTAGTGTCCGTAATTGCCGTCGGCGCGTTTTATGTCGTCAACGCCGATTCTGCAGCCTTCGCCTACGCATACGTTTTTATCAATGATCGCGCCTTTAATAATCGCGCCCCTGCCTATTCCCACGTTTGGAATTCTCGCCTCGGCATTCTGAAGTTTCTGCAATTCTGTTTCGTAATAGTCAGCGCCCATACATATAACGCCGTTAAGGCTGGAGCCTGTCTCAATAAGTGTACGAATACCGACAATAGAGTTTGTAATATTCGCGTTTGTTATGATACATCCTTCCGCGGCAATCGACTGATTCATGCTTGAAAAATTCATTTTTGAAGGAGGAAGATTTCTCATGTGCGTGTATATTGGTTTATGCTCATCGTAAAAGTCGAAACGCGGCTTTAAAGTGGTTAATTCCAGATTAGTATCGTAGAAGTTTTTAATCGTTCCGATATCTTCCCAGTAACCGTCAAAAAGATACGCGTTTACCTTCAGCTTGCTTATCGCTGCGGGTATTACCTCTTTTCCAAAATCGGTCAATTCGTTGGCAAGGCATTCTTCCATCGCCTTGGCGTTAAATACATAAATACCCATCGAGGCGAGGTAGCAGTCGTCCTTGTTTTTCTCGGTAAGAAGCTCGGACGGCGCTTTAAAATTTGAAATATCCTTGGTAGGACCGGGTTTCTCAAGAAATTCCGTTACCTGGTTCTTTTTATCAACCTTAAGGATTCCAAGGCCGCTTGCGTTTTCTCTTGAAACACCGGTGCAGGCTATGGTAACCGCGGCTCCGGAATCAATATGATTCTTTAAAAACTCCTGTAAGTCCATTCTGTAGAGCTGGTCGCCGGATAAAATCATGTAATACGACGGATTTTGAGTTCTAAAGTGCGGAAGATTCTTTCTAACGGCGTCCGCGGTGCCTTCATACCAGCCGGAATGCTCAAAAGTCTGCTCGGCGGCAAGAATTTCGACGAAACCGTTGGTAAAAGAGTCAAAAACGTAAGTTTGACCTATGTGAAGGTGAAGAGAAGCCGAATTAAACTGGGTAACTATGTAAATTTGCCTTAAATTCGCGTTTATACAGTTAGAAATGGGGATATCTACAAGGCGGTACTTGCCGCCGAAGGGAACTGCCGGTTTTGAACGAAACTGGGTTAACGGAAACAGTCTTGTACCCTTACCACCACCCAATATTATGGACAAAACATCAGACATATTTTTTTTCCTCCATTTTATTCAAATTATACATATTTTTAATATATTTGTCAAATATATCATGCAAAAAAATGAAAAATCATATTCCAAATTTTTAAAAAATAAGGTAAAATATTACAAATGAATGCAGAAAAAAGGCTTGAAGACCTGCTTGACAGTCCTGAATTTGCGCCTAATATTGTTATAAATCACCTAATTCAAGCAAAAGAAGGAATTTTTTCTCCCTTCCCAAAGGACTTAGATGCAAGAATTGTCGATTCTTTAAGAAAAAGAGGCATTGATCAGCTTTATTCCCATCAAGCTGAGGTCTGGAAGCTTGCACAAGAAGGGAAAAATGTGGTTGTTGTTACTCCAACTGCTTCCGGAAAGACACTTTGTTACAATTTACCCTGTCTTCACACTCTTTTAAACGATGAAAGCGCGCGCTGCCTATACCTTTTTCCCACAAAAGCGCTTTCTCAGGACCAGCAAGCAGAGTTAAATGAGATTTCGGCAGGCGAAAATTCATTAAAAATAAAAATTTCAACTTATGACGGCGATACGCCTGATTCGCTAAGAATTTCCGCGCGTGACTCGGGAAGAATCATTATTTCCAACCCTGATATGCTTCACGCGGGTATTTTACCCAATCATCCCAAGTGGATTAAGTTTTTTTCAAACCTAAAATACATAATTATTGACGAGGCGCACGCTTATAGGGGTGTTATGGGCAGCCATGTAGCAAATGTTATCCGCCGTTTAAGGCGAATTGCCCAATTTTACAACGCAAAACCCGTTTTTATCCTCTGTTCAGCGACAATCGCCAACCCAAAAGAGCTCGCTTCACGGTTAATCGGGCAGGAAGTCGAACTTGTGGATAAAAATGGAGCTCCCCGCGGCGAGAAGCGAATAATTCTTTATAATCCGCCCGAAATTGATAAAATACAACAAAAACGCCTTTCTGTCGAAACAGAGAGCCGGCGCTGGATGCTTGCCCTACTCAAGATTGGGATTAAAACGATACTGTTTGCACACTCGCGCATAAGGACAGAGGTTGTCTCGTCTTATGTAAATGAAGACCTTAAAAATATTTATAACGACAATTCCCGCATACGGGTAGAAGCGTACAGAGGTGGTTTTTTACCTAACGAAAGGCGCGAGATCGAAAAGGGACTTCGCGACGGAAGCATTCACGGCGTAGTATCAACTAACGCGCTGGAACTTGGAATCGACATAGGCGGTCTTGACGCGTCCATTGTCGCAGGTTTTCCGGGTTCTTTTAACAGTTTCTGGCAGCAGTCGGGAAGAGCGGGAAGGAGGGGAGGAACTTCAGTATCAATATTTATCGCGAACATGTCTCCTGTGGATCAATATATTATGAGCGATCCCGACTGGTTTTTCAGAAAAAGCAATGAAGAAGCGTACATCGATCCTGAGAATCCGTATATTTTAACGGATCACGTTAAATGCGCATGTTTTGAGCTTCCCTTTACGGACGAAGAGTTGGAAGTTAGGAGTGAGGAGTTAGGAGTTAGGAGTATTTTTGGGGAGAATGCTAGGGATGCGCTTGAGTATTTGGAAGAAGCGGGGATTGTGCGTCATACGGGAGACAAATGGCATTGGGCGGATCGATCTTTTCCTGCGGAGGGGATAAGTCTAAGGAGCGCAAGCGCGGACAATGTCGTGATAATCGATGTAACTCAGGGACGCAATACGGTAATAGGAGAAATGGATAGGCCGAGCGCGAAGGAAATGCTTTTTTTAAACGCCGTCTACATTCACAGAGGGACTCAGTACATTGTAGAAGAGCTCGATATAGAAAACAGGAAAGCTCTTGTCCGCGAAGCCGAGGTGAATTATTATACCGACGGTGTTACAAAAACAGACATAAAAGTTTTATCAGAGGATGAAAAGCTTTATTACGGAGGAGTTTCTTGCGAAGCGGCATGCGAAGGAGTTTTATCCGATGTTCTGGTGCGCACTCAAATTACCAAATTTAAAAAAATAAAATTCGGCGACGAGCAGAATATCGGGTACGGAGACATATCTCTCCCTGAAGAAGAAATACAAACAAGAGGACTGGTTTTAATTTTTCCGCCTGAATCGAAAGGAGGGAAAAAACTTCTTGAAATGGACGAGCAAAGTATAGGAAAGGCTCTCTCGGGTGCGGGAAATCTGATTCGTTCATTGGCTCCGCTTTTTCTGCTCTGCGACCCAAGGGATTTGGGAATAGCTGAGCGCGGACGGGATACCCATTTTAACATTCCGGCTCTGTACATTTATGACAAATACCCGGGCGGGACAGGTCTTACGGAAAGCCTTGCGCAGAGGATAGAGCCGCTCTTTAACGCTATTTTGGAAGCTTTAAAAAGGTGTCCCTGCAAAAACGGCTGTCCTTCCTGCGTTGGAGAAATCGGCAAAAAAGCGGTCACAGAAAAACTGTTAGACTCCGTAAACCATTGACAATTGGGTATAGGAAGGTTAAATTTTATATATGAAGTATATAGCGTTTTTATCAGCGTTTTTACTGTGCCTTTCAAGCTGCCAAAGCACCGCGGAAAGTTTTCCGGACGGCAATAACGGCCCTAATAATGAATATGCACCTGAATCAACTGATATAGAATTAATTGATATAACCGAACAGAATGAACCTGTAGAGATTTTTATAAAACCGGAAACGGAACCCGCGCCGAAAGTCAGTATAAATTCAAACGCGAATCACTACAATAACAGTAAAAGAGTTCTTGTTAATCATGAAATCATGACGTACATCGAACAGTTAAAAGAAAAAGGCGAAGACATAGAACAGCTTATTTTTTATCTTTCAAAATCTTTTACAATGGGAATTGAAGAGCTTAATGATCTGCCGAATGTAGAAATAGTTGAAAGACTTCTTTTGGTCAGCGATAAAGATCCGGTGCAGCCTGTCGCCTTTACTCATGAACAAAACGGAACTGCGCAGCCTCATTTATTTTCTATAAACAGCGAAATTGTCACTGTTAATTTTCTTGTTAATGAGCAGATTGTTCCTTTGGGTTTTATAAAAAATGTGAATAACGACTGTTATGATCTTTACAGCGTCAGTCTGGGACCGGTTTTATACGGAATTCAATCAGAAGAAGAAACTCCAAGATTGTATATTTACGCGTCAATCGAAAGAGGAAACCAAATAATAGTAACGTATGACGTTCAGGGTGTTCCGATATTTGCGGACAATGAAACAACTAACGAGTACCATGCGAGTCCGCAGCAGCATGAGCATGCTCCGCAGGTTCAGGATACGCGCCATCCGCAGGAATCGCCTGAGCAGGCGCATAACCCGGTAGAAATTGTTCAGCAGCAAACGGATGAAAAAACGCATCAGCCTGCGCAGCAGCAGCCTGCACAGCAGAACAACGACAGAAGCACATTTATTTTAGGAGAAGGTTCTTTAAAGCTTGAAGGCGTTATTGAATATATAAAATTTAAAACAAGGAGCCCGGTTTTAACGGACACAAATATCAGAAGGCTTGTTAATCTGTATTTCAGTGAAGCTATTCTGGAAGACGTAAACCACGATTTAGCAATTGCGCAAATGCTGTACTGGACAAATTTTCTTGCAGACAGAGAAAGAGTTGAAACAAATAATTTCGGCGGCCTTGACAGAACCCGTGAATGGAACGGAAGATTTCCTTACGACAGAAGATATGACGGTATGACAGAAGGAGTAAAAGCTCATATTCAGCACTTAAGATTATACGCGAGCAATTCTTTAAAGAATCCGAATACTGTTAATGTTGATCCAAGGCATCTGTATACGGAAGAATTTACTTCAAGGATTACAACATTTAACGCGCTTTATGATAAATGGACGCAGAATACGGCAAACTACAGGCAAAAGGTAAACGCAATATTGATTGATCTGTACAGATTTTCTGACAGATACCGTTGATGTCGCATAACGATGAAAAAATACATTAATTTATTTATTTTATCCGCATTTATATTTACTTCAATAATTTTTTTAAGCGGCTCTGATTTTGATACAATTAAAGCCGACAGCTCTAGTGAGCCGGGAACCTTCAACAATCCTATAATTGACAGTAATATGACGCTTAACGAAGCATTGGAAGGACTTTCTGTTAAATGTCCCGATGAAATTAAGGAAAAGCAATGTTTAGTTACTGTAAAATATTTATCATTTGATGATAAAATACATCAGGGACAGTTTTTAATTGACAGGGAGTTAAAGGAAGATATTTTATTTGCTTTTGAAGAAGCGTTAATTGAAAAATTCCCAATTCATTCAGTTATTCCTGTATCGCATAACAATTTCAGAAAAAATGGACAATGGGACGACGATCTTTCAATGGAAGCTAATAATTCTTCCGGCTTTAATTACAGATTGATTACAGGAGGAAATACGATTTCCATGCACGCGTTAGGAAGAGCGGTAGATATTAATCCTGTTCAAAATCCGTATATTAACAGAAATTTAATTCTGCCCAAAGGCTCAGGTTACAATCCGCAAACGCCGGGAACGTTAACGGAAGAAAGCGCAATTGTAAAAGCGCTTGTTTTAAGAGGCTGGACATGGGGAGGAAACTGGACAGCTTTAAAAGATTATCAGCATCTGGAGAAAAATTAATATAGTGGCCAGTTTACGTGATAGATTAAAATTAATAAAGGAATCAAAAAAGAACGGCATTGAACAGAACACAATAAGTAAACCAGGTGATGCGCCTGTTTTAAAAGGCTGGGAACCTTGCGGTTATTTTGTTCAAAAAAGAATAATAAATACTCCGTTTCAATTTAAAATAACAAATAATCTTCCAAATACATTACCTGTTTTAATACCTGATTTATCCGGAAGCGAATTACCGTTAAAAGAAGAATTTCTATTTTTCGATTTGGAAACAACGGGACTTCACGGCGGATCAGCCGGAACAATCGCTTTTCTTGCGGCATTTGGAAAATTTGTTTCCGGCAAACTTAGCATAACTCAATATCTGCTTATAGATTATCCCGGCATTAATGATTTTCTTGAAAACATTCTTAAAGAATTTAAAAATGAAAAATCTGTAATTGTAACATATAACGGAAAATGTTTTGATTCTCAAATAATAAAATCGATGTGTCTTATTAACAGAATTAAACCTCCTGTTTACAAACATGCGGATTTGCTGCACCCTGCGCGCCGTCTGTGGAAATCAATCATTAAGGATTGTTCGCAAAGTTCGATAGAGGCTAATGTTCTAAAGATTGAAAGAAAGAACGACATTCCCGGTTCTCTTGCGCCTGAAATCTGGTTTGATTTTTTAAAGACTGGAAATACAGAAAAATTAATCGGTATTTGCGATCATAATGTTTACGACATAAAAGGACTTGCCGCAATACTTGCCGCAATTATTTCAATTGCAAAAGACCCATTTAATATTAAAGAATATAGTTACGATACGCAAAGACTTGCAATTTCTGTGTATAAACACGCGTACAGGCAGATGTTGATTGGCAATTATAAAGAACCGCTTGAACTTGTTACAAAAGCCATAGAAGCTATTCCAAAAGAATCACTCATGTTTATAAAATTAATGCGAAGAAAATTACGCCTTGAAAAATTAAATAAATAAAAGCAGAATGTTGTATTTGATTCCTCTGTATTCTCTGTGTTTTAGTGTGAACCTCTTCTTGATTATATTTTTATATTTTGATAATGTAAAAACATGTACGATTACAAAGAAACTTGGAAAGAAAAAATTGCTCTTGTTGTAAATTCACTTTTAAACGAAGCCGGTTTAAATAATAAAATACTCTCGCAGCAGATAATCGCCGAAAATCCGCCTAACCCTGAAATGGGAGACATTGGTTTTCCCATGTTTAATTTTTCAAAAATGCTGCGTAAGGGACCGCCTCAGATTGCTCAAATAATGGCAGATAAAATAAAGCAATTATTAAAAGAAGAAGGCTCTAAAGCCTCTGTAGAAGCGCAGGGACCCTATCTTAACGTAAAGCTTGATAGAGCGCAAATTGCAAAAAATGTGCTTTGCGAAGTATTTAAAAACAATGAAAATGATTTTGCCTACGGCAGACCGAATACAATGAACGGTAACAAAGTTATGGTTGAGTTTTCAAGCCCAAACACTAATAAACCTTTGCACCTTGGACACCTCAGAAACGACGTATTGGGAGAGAGCGTTTCCAGAATTCTTAAAGCAAGCGGCTCTGATGTTAAAAAAGTCTGCATAATAAATGATCGCGGTATACATATTTGCAAATCAATGCTTGCGTATAAAGAACATGGACAGGGAAAGACTCCTGAATCGGAAAATATAAAGAGCGACCGCTTTGTAGGCGACTGGTACGTCTTTTTTAGTAAAAATCAAAAAAAAGAAGTTGATGAATTAATAGGTTCCGGTATGGAAAAAGACGCCGCGGAAGCTGCCTCTCCGTCAATGGAAAAAGCGCAAGACATGCTTCGCGCATGGGAAGCCGGTGACAGCGAAACAGTTGAACTCTGGAAAAAAATGAACAGTTGGGCGATTGAAGGCATGAAAAGAACATACGAGCGCACTGGCGTCTCTTTTGATAAATACTACTTTGAAAGTGAAACGTACACGCTCGGTAAAGACGAAGTGTTAAGAGGTCTTGAAAAAGGCATTTTTTTCAAACAAGAAGACGGTTCTGTCGCAGTCGATTTAAGCGATGAAAAACTTGACAAGAAAATTTTATTAAGAAGCGACGGCACATCTATTTACATAACGCAGGATTTCGGTACCGCGATAAAACGCCATGAAGAATGGCCTTTTGACAAGATGGTTTATGTTGTAGGTTCCGAACAGCAATACCACTTTAAAGTTTTATTTATCCTTCTTGAAAAACTTGGATACGCATGGGTTAAAAATCTTTATCATCTTTCTTACGGAATGGTGAATCTGCCGGAAGGAAAAATGAAAAGCAGGGAAGGAACCGTAGTAGACGCGGACGATTTAATAGATTCGCTTCGCGATTTAGCGTTAGATGAAATAAAAGAAAAGGGAAGGGAAGAAGAAGTTGGAAACCCGATGGAAGTAGCGGAAAAAATCGCGCTTGGCGCGTTACATTACTTTCTTTTACAAACCAATCCTGTTAAAGATATGCTCTTCGATCCAAAGGAATCGCTGTCTTTCACAGGGAACACAGGTCCTTATTTACAGTATATGGGAGCGCGGATTTCTTCGATGATTAGAAAGAGTAGAGGGAGTGAGGAGTTAGGAGTTAGGAGTGATTTTTATTCTTTGCTCATAACAGATTCGGAGTGGGAACTTGTTAAGATAATTGCGGGGTATCCGCAGGCGGTAAGCGAGGCGGCTTTGAATCTTGATCCTTCGCATATTGCAGGGTATTTGTATGAGTTATCAAAAGCGTTCAGCCGTTTTTATCAGGAATGTCCGATTTTAAACTGCGAGGATAAATCTCTCTCAAAAGCAAGGCTTGAACTTTCACGCGCTGTAATGCTAATTCTAAAAGATGCGTTCAACCTGGTTTGCATCCATTTCCTTGAAGTAATGTAAAAGAGCTTTCGCCAAAACTCAAAGAGAATTTTTCTTTGTTCAAGGATTCAAAAACGACAGTGACACTGAACCTTGATTAAAATAAAGAGTGCCGTCGTCGGTTTTTAAAATGCACCTTCCTTTTGGATCAATTCCTTCAAAGACACCGCGGGCAAGCGTCTTTCCCGTCTTTTCATTGAATTTATCATCGCTCTTTTCCGGTTCAAAGACTGATGTTTTTGCGCCGATACAATCCGCTGATGAATTCCATTCTGCCGCAAGAGAGCGGCTGCCTTGTGAATATGCGGCAGTAGATGAAAATTCTTTTCTCACTTTTTCAATTTCGTCCAGTATTTTTATTAAAACTTCACGGCGTGAAATATAACGGCCTGTGATTTCTGTTAAACTAATCGCCTTAACGGTAGGTGACGGATTATTCACATTCACTCCAATCCCGCCTGTAAGCCATGTTATTAAATCACCTTCGCCTGAAATTTCTGTTGTTACACCTGCGATCTTTCTTTTGTTAATATACACATCATTAGGCCAGCGAAGATATGCTTTCTTGCCGCAAATACCGGTAATTACGCGCACAACTGAAATTTGCATGATAAGAGAAAGCAGAGAATAATCAGCTATGGTTAAACGCGGTCTATCAAGGATAGAAAAGAAAAGCCCTCCGTTACGTGAAATCCAAGTTCTTCCGTTTCTTCCCCTTCCCGCGCTTTGTTTTTCCGCAGTAAAGACAGAACCGCTTTCAACATTTGCAAGAGCTGATTCCCTTGCCATGTTCATTGTGCTTGGCGTATTTTTAAAATGATGAAACAGGCTCTCCTTCTCGCCGAACTCCCAGGGAAACAAAAAATCTTTTTCATTTTTTGGATCAAGAAGGTAGCCTGTTTCTCCTGTCTCTATGGCATAGCCCGATTCAACCAAAGACTGCACAGCCTTCCAAACCGACACACGGGAAACGCCCATCTCTTTCGCAAGTGCTTGTCCGCTGAAAGGCGAGCCTTGTTTTTCGCGTAATAAAATTAATAATTTGGCTTTACTTGACATCATAGATTACCTCCTGGCTTCCAAAGCCTTTGCTTTAACCGCCGCTTTTTCAAAACTGATCGAGATTAAAACAAACAAAAGCGTTTTTATCATTCTTACTCTCGGTTTACCGCCTCTCGCCTTCCATGCAAGATTAATACTGCTCCATGTGTTGAATATTTCAGGGATAAAGCAAATAAAAAGCGTTAGTGTATTAAATTTTACAATTTCCCTGATTTCAAGAGAACTTGTTGTGCGAAAGAATAACGCGGATAATTGGATTATTAAAGTTAATCGAAGAATAAGGCTTATAATGTTTGGGTGAGGCGTTAGGAAAGTGAGGAGTGTAGGAGGTAGGAGTGAGGTAGAACCTTCAGTTTGGTGAGAAACGAGTAGTATAATTAAATCAATGTGATTTAATAAATTAGAAAAGATTGTTATTAAATACATTATTACTGCGTATAAAAAAGCTGGTTTTAAATCTGTTAGTTGTTCTGTTAATGTGAATTTGCATAGGAAGGTAATGATCATTAAAAGTAATATTGCGGCTCCAAGATAGAGGGGAAGCAGCAGGAAACTGAAAATTGTAAATATTAGGAGAGAAAGCAATTTTAGTATAGCTGGTATTTTATGGAGAAGGCTTTTAGTTGTTTTATATTTGAACATTGTTACTGCCATAACAAATCCTCTATTTTTTCTTGAGCTTTTTTAAGAGGATGATGAATGCCCCAGTTTTCAAGGCTGCAGGAAAGCGCATCAGAAGGGGAGCCGTTAAAAACTATTTTGCCTTCAGATAATACTATGAAACGCGATGCAAGAGCCAAACATTTTTCAAGTTCGTGTGTAAGAATAATTACGGTCTTTCCGTCATTTTTTAATTTTTGAAAAAGACGGTTAACCTGTACAACTCCGGGATAATCCATGTTGGCATACGGCTCGTCAAAAATGATAATCTGTGCGTCCATTGCCAGAACACCTGCTGCCGCAAGACGCCGTTTCTCTCCGCCTGAAAGCGAACGTGACGGGAAATCCGCTCTTTGTTCAAGACCGGTTTCTTTTAAAGCAAGATTCACGCGTTCGTTAATTTCGCTCTTTTTAAGCTTCATCTTGCGCGGGAAACTTCGTTGCATATTTCGCGGTCCAAAGGCAATGTCTTCCCTTGGTGTTTCTCCCAAAATCTGCGCGTCAGGCTCCTGAAACACAAGCCCAACCCTTGCAGATGTCTCAACAACGCCGGAAGTAGGCTCTTCAAGTTTAGCGATAATCGACATCAAAAGACTTTTCCCGGAGCCGTTTGCACCTGCAATAATTGTAAACTCGCCGCTTTGAATAGAAAACGATACATCCTCTAGCGCATAAAATAATTCGTCACGAATCTGCTCGTTTAAATTATCATCAAAGACCGGAAATCTTTTAGTAATATTAAATAATCTAACCATTTAAAATATCCCAAAAGAAGTTCACACGGAGACACAGAGGCACGGAGGAATTGTTCCAATCCTTTGTGTCTCTGTGCCTTTGTGTGTACTCTTTTAGTTTAATTTTCATTTATATACCTCGCCGCTATCGGACGCAGTTTGAGCGCAAGAGGGATACAAATAGCAAGTTTTATTAAATCTCCAATAACAAACGGCGCGACTCCTGCCATGAAAGCGGCTGTAAGCGTCATTGAAAAAAGCCGCATCATGTAAAACATTCCGCAGAACAGGATTACAGCGAACCCCAAAATAGAAGCGATACTCAATCTTATAAAAACCGAAAACTGGAACTTTCTTTCAGTAACTTTTGGAATACCAACAATCATCCCTGCTGTAAGGCTTGCCAGAAAGTAGCCAATGATATATCCGCCAAGGGGGGTAAGAAAAGCGCCGGGACCAGGAAAAACAAACAGGGGAGAGAAAAGCCCAGCCGAAATAAAAATTAAAAGAGAAATGCCGCCGTAAAAACTACCAAGAACAACACCCGAAAGAACCACAAACAAATTTTTAAGCACAATGGGAACAGGACCAAGCGGTATAATAAAAAACCCGGAAACGGCGATCAACGCAGTAAACATAGCAGAGAAAACCAGACGATTACGAATAATTCTTGATCTATTCATGTTAACCAGTATTATAATACTGGTTAACAGAAAATGTAAACCTGTTTAAAAAATTCCTCTGTGTCCTCGTGCCTCTTGTGAACTCTTCTTCTAGAAATTCTCTTTCTTGTTTTTTCTCAAGGCCTCAAGGCATTCTCTCTTAAAGATGACAACAGAAAGTCCCTTATGCTCTATCTCGGACTTTAACTTTTCAGAGTTTTGGTCAACAAGATTTGCCTTGGCTTCAAGCTCAAGAATATGTTCAGGTTTTACACCGCAGCCCAAAAGTAAGCCTTTAAGTTTGTTTGACGGCAAAATCGTGGGCTGGCAGCCTGTCATCGCTACGCTTGAGTTATCAAGGATTATTAGCGTCATTGGGACATCGGCTTCAACAGCGTCGATTAAGGGGGTAATACCTGAATGGATAAAGGTGGAATCGCCGATGACAGAAAGCGCGTATTTAAGACCTGCATCAGATGCACCCTTTGCCATGCCTACGCATGAGCCCATGCAGATAATACTTTCAACTGCGGATAGAGGAGGCGTCGCTCCAAGAGAGTAACAACCAATGTCGGAATTGATTCCAACGTCAGGGTGACCCGGGCGTGAATCGAGAGCGGCGACTGCCTTGTTAATCGCGTTGTAACTGTCGGTGTGAGGGCATCCCTGGCAAAGTACAGGTGGACGCCCCGGAAGGTCTTTAAGATCGATTTTTAACTTATCTGTATTTATACCGTTTCTCGGCGGAAGGCCAAGAACTTTTCTTACGCTGTCAGGATCAAGTTCACCTGCCTGAATGATTGGCTTTATTACAGCTCCCACAATGCCGAAAACTTTCTGCGCTATAAAGTTCTGTCCTTCTTCGATAATGATGATTTCATCCGCATCTTCATAGAGCTTTCTGATTTTTTTTTCTGGAAGCGGATACGCTCCGATATGCAGACGGGAAGGAACTGCCTTTCCCTGTTTTTTACGCAGAGCAAGGAAGTCGTTTAAGTTCTCTTCATAATAGTTTCCGCCAAGGCCGGATGTGATAATCGCAAGAGAGCTCTTTGTGCTTGTCAATTTATTAACAGAATGCTGATACGACCATTCTTCAAGGATTTTTTGCTTTCTTAAGAGAGCATCGTAATTTTTTCTTGCAAAGGCAGGAAGCAGCATCCATGAGCTTACTTCCTGCGTTTTTGAAACTCTATTCTGCGCTTTTCCGGGTTTCGGCTCAACTACAGCTCTTGCGTGCGCAAGGCGCGTAACAAGGCGAAGGAGAACAGGGATGTTAAAACATTCAGAAACGTCAAAGGCTTCGCGCACCATGTCGTATGCTTCCTGCTGATTGCGCGGTTCAAGGCAGGGAATCATCGCGAAGTTGGAATAAAAACGCGAATCCTGCTCGTTCTGTGAACTGTGCATTCCGGGATCGTCAGCGACAACTACGACAAGGCCGCCCTTTATTTTTAAAAGAGCCGAATTGACAAACGCGTCCGCGGCGACATTTAAGCCTACGTGCTTCATGGTAACAAGAGATCTGCGGCCAGCAAAGGAAACACCAAGCGCGGCTTCAAGCGCGGTTTTTTCATTGGAACACCAGCGCGCAACCGGGCCGCCTTTTTTGAATTCATTTATCAAGTACTGTAAAATTTCTGTTGACGGCGTTCCGGGGTAACCGTAGGAAGCGCTCACTCCCGCGTGAATTGCGCCTAACGCGACGGCTTCATCTCCCAATAACGCCAATTTTTCATTACTCATTTTAAAACCCTATTAAAACCTTTAATTAACCCAAGTCGTCTTTTACTTTGACGCTTACCTGTTGCTCGTAACATGAGAAGCAATTATCAACCAAAGCCTTGTCAGGCGATCTTGTTACAAAACTTACAAGAGGTACAATTACTAACCCCGCAAGCATGCAGAACGCGCCTGCGTTAATCGGTGACTGTAAAAGTGCTGGAAACGAGCTTCTGAAAAAGATGTTTAAAATCATAAGGGAAGTGCTGAAAAGGAAACAGCACCAGACTGATATTTTTGTCGCTCTCTTCCAGTAAAGTCCATACAGGAACGGCGCAAGGAACGATCCTGCTAAAGCTCCCCAGGAGATACCCATAAGCTGGGCAATAAATGTAATTCCGCCTTTATATTGATAAATCGCTATAATTGACGATATGGCAATAAACACAACAATTAACGTGCGGATAATAAATAACTGTGAACGATCGCTCATCTTTTTAATTATATTTCCTTTTAAAAAGTCTAATGTCAATGTTGACGCTGAAGACATTACAAGGGAAGAGAGAGTCGATATTGATGCTGCGAAAACAAGAACAATTACAAGACCTATCATCGCTTCAGAGAATCCGGAAAGAATTGTAGGTATTATCGCGTCGTATATTACGCCGCCTTTCGCGTTGTATATTTCCGGTCTGTTCGCGTACAGTCTTCCGAAACTGCCAAGGAAGTAGCATCCACCCGCGATAATAAGCGCGAAAAATGTCGATACAATCGCGCCCTTGCTAATCATGTTTTCGCTTTTTATCGAATAGAAACGAGCGACCATCTGCGGAAGCCCCCATACGCCAAGAGATGTTAGTATAAGAACGCCAAGGAGCGATATCGGGTCAGGCCCTAATAATGACGTGAATACGCCGGGTACATTTCCGCGCGGTATAGCCGGGTCACTGACAGCGGCGAGCGTATCGACTGCCGGAATAAAGCCGCCGTTTGTTTTTAACACTACGGCGATTACAGCTACAATGCCAATCAGCATGATTGAACCCTGAATAAAATCATTAACCGCTGTCGCGAAATAACCACCCGCGACAACAAATATCGCGGTAATTATTCCCATCGCGATGATGCAATATTCAAATTTTATTTCAAACGCCATGGAGAAAAGCCTTGAAAGACCGTTGTACAATGACGCTGTGTAAGGAATCAGAAAAATGAAAACGATAACCGACGCTATAATTTTTAGCGCGTTCTGTCCGTAACGCGAGCCGAAAAATTCCGGCATGGTCGCGCTCTTTAAATGATTTGTCATAACGCGCGTGCGTCTTCCAAGTATGAACCATGCCATGAGAGAGCCGATAAATGCGTTGCCAAGTCCGATCCAAATTGCCGCCGAGCCGAACCTGAAACCAAACTGACCTGCGTATCCTACAAAGACTACAGCTGAAAAATATGTCGCTCCGTAAGAAAACGCTGAAAGCCATGGGCCGACATTGCGTCCTCCCAGCACAAAATCGTGTACATTGGAAGCTCTTTTCCGGTAATAGATACCAACGAAAACCGTTACTGCTACAAAGAGCAGAAGAAGGGAAATCTTAATTAACATAACTACATCCTTATATTATGAATTTACTCTTTCTACATATTCGTTGGTTTCTGTATTAACCAGTATTTTTTCGTCCTGTTTAATGAAAAGCGGAACGCGCACCGTCAAACCGGTTTCAGTTTTTATGGGTTTTGTCGCGCCTGTCGCAGTATCGCCCTTTATATAATTCTCGCTTTCCGCAACTGTAAATGTCACTTTGTAAGGAATCTGAATATCAATTACTTTACCTTCCCAGATTGTAAGCTGATAAGAGTTGCCGTCCTGAAGGTATAATTTTTTCTCGGGATTTTCTTCGATTGAAACTTCGTACTGATCAAACGACTCGCTGTCCATAAAGTGATAATTGTCCTGATCCGCATATTGATACTGGCAGTTGCGAATCTCGACAGACGCGTCCTCAACTTCCTGCTGAGTGGGGATTGTAAGGCTTAAAACCGAACCGTCTTTTATACTTTTCATTTTTATTCTGGCAATGGCAGTACCTTTGCCGGGGGTGTGAAACTCCCTGTCAACAACAAGATAGGGCTGCCCCTTCTGTAAAAGGCAGGTTCCTTTAGTAATATCCGCGCATCGAATCATTTTGTCCTCTTAATGTGCAATTGTAGCAAATGTAAGAAGTTATGGGAATAGGGCAGGCCTGACAAAAAAGTCTAATTTTGATATATTATGCGCATGGATAAAAAGGATAGCGTTTACAGCGCAGACTGGCTTTATGCCTTTTTTAATTCATTTTTAATTCCGGATTTGAAACCTGCGTTTTCAAAATGCGTGCCTTCTATTATGTTTAATTTTTTCCTGCGCCAGTATCATGCGGCTTTCTTTAAGGGGAGAATTCCCGTTACCGGCGTTGATCACGAACTTGATAAAAAAGTGCCGTTTGTTCCTTCATGGGTTACCATTTACCTTGATTTTGTTCAGTTTTGGATACGCATGCTGACTTTTTTTTTAAAGCGTTATAAAAGAAAAGCATATATTCCGCTAAGGGATTTTATTTATTCGATGGGTGATTTGTACGCTTACGCGGCTGAGGTTTACAGACGGAATATGTCGACAACGAAAAGGCCGTTTTACATAGCGCGTCCGAGGTTTATGGTGATTCACATGCTTGACCCTCATTTAATGTGCATACCTAGTCTTCATGTTATGGTCGTAATTCATACGTATTTACAGTTTAAAGAAATCGCAAAAAAACTTGGAGCGGAAAACGAGCTAAAAGAGCAGGCAGAGGAGATGAAAAACGGAGCGCTCGCGATAAGCCAGGCAATACTTTTTGTGAAGCAGCACAGCGTCAACTGTATCCCTGCCGCCTTATACGGCATGACCTGCTTCACGCCTGATCTTTTTCCGCCAGAAGAAGCTAAAAAATTTACAGACCTGATATTTTCACCTCCTCCAAAGGCAGATGAAGAAACAAAAAAGAACAGAGTGCATCCTTCAGCCGCTCCTTTTACAAAAATAAGCGAAGATGACAAGACAGAAATAAGAAACCATATCATGGCTTTGTATTACCGTTTTCTTGATGAAGGAAAAACAGCAAAGAACTGGTATGAGCCGTTATTAAATTTTTTAAAAACTTATGAATAATATTCTTTATAAAGATGATTCCTGTTTGGTTGTAAATAAATTAAAAGGCGAAGCTGTTGAAGGCTCCAAAGAAGGAATTGTAAATCTTCCGCTAGAGTTAAAAAAAGAACTAAACATTGATTTTATCGAAGCCGTTAACCGCCTTGATGTTCCCATAACAGGCTGCGCTCTTTTTGCGCTTAACGCATCTTCGCTTGAATTCTTAAACGCTTCATTTGCTGATAACAGCGGTAAAGACGCATCAAAACGTTCTGCGCAAAAAATTGTTAAAAAGTATTGGGCGATAACAGAAAAACCGGCAAATTATCCGCCTGAAAAAGGCCGTCTTGTTCACTGGATAGAAACCAATACGCGCACCAATAAATCGTTTGCATACAATGAAGAAGGCAAAAACAGGAAAAAATCAACTCTTGGATACTGCATAAAAGGTAAAGGAACGAATTATCTTTTTATAGAGATTGAACTTCACTCGGGAAGACATCATCAGATACGGGCGCAATTAGCCGTTATTGGGTTGCATATAAAGGGAGACTTAAAATACGGAGCGAAACGCAGTGAAAAGGACGGCGGGATACGGCTTCACGCGCGGTTCCTTTCTTTCCCTGATCCGTTAAACAAGAATGAGCAAATTAGCGTAACGGCGAATCCTCCGCAGATTGACAATTTATGGGAAGCGTTTATGAACGCATAAAAGTTAAATCAAATCTTACTTCATCAATCCCATTTCAAGTTTCATGTAAATAATCCTCTCGACAGCGTTCATAAGCCTCTCCCTTGAGAGCCGTCCGTCTTCGAGGGCTTTTAAGAACGCATCGTGTGTTATCTTTAAATGAGCAGGCCAGACAAGTATCATATCGGAGCCTGCGATGACAGAAAGCACGGCAGCGTCTTCAGGTTTTTGATTCCCGGCGGCTGCCATTATAAAGTCATCGCTTATAATTAATCCTTTAAATTTTAACTCACCTCTTAGCCAGTTATTCATGACAAGCGGGGAGAGGCTTGCGATTTCACTGTCAATTACAGGAACCGAAGTGTGAGCTGCCATTATCGCTTTTGCTCCGTATCTGACGGCTTCAGAAAAAGGAAACACAAGAGCGTTAAGAGAGGGTTTGTCCATGTTAAGCACCGATTTTGCATAATGGGGATCTGTGCCTGCGCTGCCCGGGAAATGTTTCACGACGCATAAAATATTTGAGACATTCATGCCGCGAATAAAAGCCGTTACCGCATCGGCTGTAAAGGAACTATCCGGCCCGTATGAGCGTCTTGCCAAAAAGGAGCGGTTTTCATCAATAAGGCATTCGGCGACAGGAGCAAAATTCATGTTGATTCCCAAAGCCTTTAATTCACGGCCGGCATTTGTACAGTCTTCTTCGACTTTTTTGAGAGCCGCTCCTTTTCCCTCTTTTTCAAAAAGTTCCCAATATGTGATCGCAGGCGGAAGCTCCGCGATGCCGCGCGGCAAACGATTAACTGTTCCGCCCTCGTGGTCTACCGCCATAAACGGCAGAATACCTGCCTTATCATTAATAAGCGATGAAATCTCATTTAAAAAAGCGCGTATAGTATCTGCATTGGTGTTCAGGTTATATCTAAAAAGCATTATGCCGCCTGTGGGTATTTCAGAAAACAATTCAGTCATTTTGACGGGAAGAGAAGTGTTTCCGTCTATGCCGCTTATAAGGAGCTGGGAAGTAAGGAGCCTGTCGTCCATTAAACCGGCAATTTCCGCCGCGCGAACGCGTAAAGGATCGATATAAACGGTTTCTTCCGCTTCTTCATTCACAGCAGAATCAACGCTTTTTACTCTCGCGCAGGCAGATAACTCAATTAAAATGACAAAAGTAACTAAAATGGAACGTAAAATCATAAAAATTGCGTTTTTATTAATGATGATTCGTACAACTCGTGATAAAATAGAGGATAAATCCATATATTGACTATAATGATAAATTCAGTGTAATATATCAATATAGCAGGAGGAAAGATGGAAGACAGGGCTTTCAGTATTTCACTGGCGAAAAATCCGATTATTGCGGTAAATGTAACACAGGGTCACTTTACTACAAGTAACGCGCATACAAATAATTATCTTGATGTAAGCGAATTAAAAAGCGATGCGGCGATAGCAAGGGATGTGGCGAGAGAAATCGCGGTTCCGTATCTGTCAAGCACGCTTGTAGATACAATTGTCTGCATGGAGAAAATGGACGTCATCGGCGCGTATCTTGCACAGGAACTGAATCAGGACGGAACGTCGGTTATGAATACGGGAAGACCGATTCATATTATATCTCCGATTAATAACGCGTACGGAAAGCTGATTTTCCCGGATAATGCGGTAAAATGGGTGTCCGGTAAGAATGTCCTTCTCCTTATCGCGACGGTCTCGTCGGGAAGGTCTTTAAGCATTACACTCGAATGTATTAACTATTACGGCGGTTTGGTTGCGGGCGTTTCTGCTTTGTACCGCGCCTCAGAAGTAAAAATAGGGGTTGATGTTAATTGTCTTTTTACGTCAAATGATATACCCGAGTATAAATTATTTTCACCAACAGAATGTGAAATGTGCAAAAACGGTCAGAAGCTTGAAGGTATAATAAGCTATGAAGGTTATACCAGAATTGAATAGATAGTTATTAATAAAAGTTTTAAATAAAGGAGAAATAAGAACATGTCACTCTTGGATAGTATTATCAACAGTTTGGGTATACTTAAGCTAACAATACCGCAGGGAATAATGCTTCTGCTTGGGTTGTTTTTTCTGTATCTTTCGATAGTCAAAAAATTCGAGCCGCTTTTGCTGCTCCCGCTTGCCTTCGGAATAATCCTTGCGAATCTTCCGATAGTCGGTCTTGGCGCGTATGATTACAATCCGAACGGGTTTCATGAATTAACCGGTCAGCCTCTGCCCAGAGACGATGAAGGAAATCTTCTTGCGACATGTAACGCTCATCAACCCGGAGAGCCGTGTCATCATACGTCATTTCTTCAAAACCTTATGAACTTCCTCTACACCGGTATTCGTATGGTTATTTATCCGCCTCTTATCTTCCTTTGCATCGGCACCATGACGGATTTCGGTCCTCTTATCGCGTCTCCAAAGAGCGCCCTAATCGGTCTTGGAGGGCAGCTTGGTATCTTTATCGCGATGGGAGTTTCGTTTTTTGTCGGAAACGCTCTTGCTCCTCTTTTCACAGGCTTTGAAGGTTTCACTCTCAGGGAGGCTGCCGCTATCGGAATAATCGGCAGTTCCGACGGTCCGACGTCGATCTTCGCCGCGACGCGGCTGGCGCCTGATCTGCTGCCTGCGATCGCAATTGCTGCGTTCTCGTATATGGCTTTAGTTCCGTTCATCCAGCCGCCTATAATGCTGCTTCTTACAACAGCAAAAGAGCGCGTAGCTGTAATGCCCGAACCCAAAAGAGTAACTCAAAAACAGAAAGTTTTGTTCCCGGTAATTCTTGCGCTTATAGTTCTTCTGCTTGTACCTGCGGCCGGCGCTCTTGTCGCGATGTTATGTCTTGGAAACTTAATAAGAGAATCGGGCGTTGCGGACAGATATGTGCGAGCGTTTCAAAATGATTTCTTGACCATACTGACATTCCTTGTAGCGCTCAGTATCGGTTCCTCCGCCACAGCGGCAAGATTTTTGACGCCTCAGACTTTGATTATCCTTGCGAGCGGACTTTTAGCATTTGCGTTCGGCACAGTAGGCGGCGTATGCGTCGCGAAGATTCTTTACATTACAACAGGCGGAAAAGTCAATCCGCTAATCGGTAACTCAGGCGTTTCAGCCATGCCGATGGCTGCGCGTATATCACAGAGAATGGGTCAAAGATTTAATACCGACAACCACCTGTTAATGCACGCCATGGGCCCGATTGTTTCAAGTACAATAGGCTCGGCCATTATCGCCGGTATATTCATTTCCTACTTCGCGAAGTAGCAGTGACGAGTATATTTAGTGAGGAGTGAGAAGTTAGGAGTGAGGAGTAATTAATTCCTCTTCATACTCCTAACTCGTCACTAACAAATTACCTTTCTGATTTTTTTTCAAAGTGTGAGAATTCTAAACTAAAGCTGGCTCTTCCCTGCGAGACGCTTCTTAAGCTTGTCATGAAGCCGAACATTTTTTCCATGGGGGCTTGGGCTTTTATTTCGTCAATGTCGTATTTTGAATTCATGCTGAGGATTTGACCGCCTCTTTGAGTTACAAGGCTCATCACCTCTCCTACAAAGTCGTGGGGACTGCTTAGATCTACCGCCATAATCGGCTCAAGCAAAATGGGAGAAGCGTTTCTTGCGGCTTCGTCGAAGGCCATGCTCGCGCAGGCTTCAAAGGCGAACTCGGTTCCTGTCTGCTCCGAGTATTGAATGTTTGTCACTTTCGCCGTTATATCGATGCAGGGGTATCCCATCACGATGCCTGAAGAAAACGCACCGTTAATGCCGCGCTCAACTGCTTCGAGTATCTCTTGAGGAATTTCGCTCCTTCCTGACTGGGTCTTCGCGGCTAATACGTACTTGTTGCCGCTTCCCCTCTGCGCAGGCTCAAGACGCAATGTAATACCGGCAGCGTTTTCTTTTCCTGCCATAATTTTTGAAAAGTTTTCCGTGTGTTCATTTACCTTGCTTATAGATTCCCGGTACGTTACTTGGAGATC
>Ga0209755_10000697_pt1 | contig 58958 bp, 57 predicted proteins | sample TergutCo191P1_FD_187301 | JGI IMG/M metagenome (GOLD analysis project Ga0209755, IMG submission 187301) | Cornitermes sp. P1 segment gut microbial communities from Petit-Saut dam, French Guiana - Co191P1 (SPAdes) (version 2) | ecosystem: Host-associated > Arthropoda: Insects > Digestive system...
AGCTGTACGCAAATGCTACAAGGCGCACCAAATGCTGCCCATCGCCGCCATAGGCAACGCGCAGCGTAGCAGGAACAGCGCCCCCTGCAATAAGAGCATCGGATGTGATTTGTATATCGTTAAAGTCTTCGCCGTCTCTGAATACGTATTCCATAGTTTCGTTGCGGTGCAGATTGTATGTGCCGCTCCACAGCGAAACTTCATTTGTGTTCTTTTCTACTGAAATCATCGGGCTGAGCCAACTAACCTCAGTACTAGTGTTATTTGCATCGTTAGTATTCCCGCTGCAACCTAACGCAGCAAGACCCGCTACAGCTGCGAGCATTAAAAATAGTATAATTTTTTTCACTTAGAAAATCTCCTTAATAATTAAAAGTTCAGATGTCAAGAATTTCAACCCTCTGGCGTTGGTTGTTTAAGACATCCTTTTTAATTATTTAGGCGGACTTTTAAAGAGATAAGGTTTGCAGAAAATATATTTTCAAACTCATAATTAACAGTCAGGAGCGACAAATCAGGTGTAGATGTCACAGATAGTTTACTTACATCGCTGCAATACAAGGATTGGCTTTTCACTCTATCGATATTTCGACAGATCTTACAGCACTCTATTGTACCGTAGCAATTTTCCTTGTGTTCCTTCTCGTGACAACTATGCGTGTGAGTAGTCAGAACATATGCAGACGCAACAGGAGAAATAAAAGACATGGCTATGCAAAGCACTAATACAAGTGCAACTATAGCTTTAGTTTTTGAAGCATATAATTTCATAGTCATGAAAACCTGTTATCCTAAGATAGTTTACCTATCCAAACTACTTTGACTACCATCTTCCCTTCAAGCAAAACCACACATGCTAAGTATAGCACAGTAAGCTTCTAATTGCTATGAAATTTTTGTTGTTGTTTACCTTGTTTACACGACAGATACATTCTTCCACTATAGTTTTAAATCGAGTAGGGGCTAACCGCTAATGGTCTTCGCCCCTCTCACACCACCACAGCATACCGTTCGGTACTGGGCGGTTCAATTCGTAGCAGATACTACTAAATGGACTTTTGCATATAGGTTTGACAGAGATGTCAGACCTCTTGCTTCTAACCGCTTGTTTGTGATTGTTGCGTGGATTGTGGCTGAGTTACCTACATATTGATACCCTTTTCGACAGCCAGCAGTTCTTCTTGCATTTCTTGGGGTAGCTCCCAGTTTCAGCAGGGACTCATAACGCTTCCGAAACACTTTCCACTGTTTCCAGATTATCACCCGAATCCGTTTACGCAGTTTTGAGTCTATTTCCGCCAATACTGTTTTCATCTTTGCTATGCGGAAATAGTACACCCACCCTACTATTTGCTGTTTCAGCTTCTTCAATCTTGCATCCAATGAGATACTCCAGCGACGGCTAGTTAGGGCTTTTAGCTTTCTTTTCAGCTTCTCAATCGACAGTTTGTGCGGTCTTGCTTGGTATTTTCTATCTTTGTCCGTGTAGTATCCGAAGCCGAGAAACTTAATTTGGTTCGGTCTGCCTATTCTGCTTTTCGTTGCGTTGACTTTCAGACCCAACTTTCTTTCTATGAAGTCTGTTATGGACTTCATTACACGCTCCGCAGATTTTCGGCTTCCTACAAAGATATTACAGTCATCCGCATACCTCACAAAATGCAATCCTCTTGATTCCAATTCCTTATCTAACTCATTTAGCATGATGTTAGATAGCAGTGGACTAAGATTCCCACCCTGCGGTGTGCCGACTGTTGTTTCCTCGTAGGTATTACCTACCATTACTCCGCTGACCAAAAATTTCCGTATCAGCGACAGTACATCCCCATCATCTATTGTCCTGTTAAGTATATTCATCAGTCTGTCGTGGTGTACCGTGTCAAAGAACCGCTCAAGGTCTATGTCTACTACCCAGTCATATCCGTCGTTCAATAGCTCCAGACTTCTGATTACTGCCATTTCACAACTTCTGTTTGGGCGGAATCCGTAACTTGATTCGCTGAATTGTTTTTCGTATATTGGGATTAAAACCTGCGATATCGCTTGTTGTATCACCCTGTCTACTACTGTCGGTATTCCAAGTTGACGCTTCTTTCCGTTGTCCTTTGGTATTTCTACCCTGCGGACTGGTTGCGGTTTGTACTTGCGACTGCGTATGCTCTCCAGTAGCTCCGCTTTATGGACTCTCAGATGCTCGTGTAACTCCTCTACGGACACGCCATCCACTCCGCTTGCTCCCTTGTTTGCATACACTCGCTTGTACGCTTCGTTGAGATTTTCCTTTGATAAAATCTCCTCCAAAAGTTCCATTCTGCTTTTCCTCCTTGTACGTGGTCAGGTAATCACCGATTTTGAGTAACCCTCTCGGATACGCCGATACTCTCCTCATTAACACATTCTGGCTAGACCTAACCTGTTTTCGAGTTGTACTTAGCAACTGCGAATTGTTCAGCCCTTCCCGTAGTGTATGAGATTATCACTACGGTACTACGACCTCTGCTGACTTCTTGCGGTTAACCGTTTTCGACTACACAGTTTTTTCTGCGTATCCGCAAGACCTCCCGAGGTAAGACATAAACCTTTCCTATTTTACCCGCCCGATTTACTGCATAAGGTTACGCTCATACTTTGGGCTTTGGCTTGTATAGTAGCCTTACCCGCTTATACAGCCTTAGTATCGGATTCGTATCCCTCGGGTCAAGATTTTGCTATCCCCCTTCCTTCAGCTCACACCTCACGATGTGCACCTTGGGGAGTTGCTATGCGGCGGGCTATCTCCGGACTTGCACCGGTTAGATTTATGCCATGCTCGCCACACTATTAAACAAGCCCGCTTTTCAGCAGGCTTGCTCAGTGTGCCCTTTTTAATTTTGGGCTGGGGGGCAGGGCAGCCCCACGACTTTTATCTCTTTGCCATTGCTTTCATTGTCAGTTTTACAGTTTCCGACATCGCTATTGCAACGCCCACCGAAAACAGAGCAGTTTGCCAGCCATAGACAAACAAGCCACAAAGGATTACGCAAACGTCTATAATTTTCATTGTGGGTGGTATCGGCGTATTAAATTTTTTATGTAACGCCAACGCTATTGTTTCCGTGTCGGCAGTCGAACCGCCAACAGCCATTACCCAGCCCACGCCGATACCCACCACCAACGCTCCTCCGAAAATGGATATTGCAATATGTGGATCAATTGTGTGAAGTGGAGCTGTCAACCACAAGTAAAAAAGTGTCAGCAATGTTGGTATGATTGTTTTCACTAAGAACTGCCGACCATTGCTCTCTGCGTCAACAAGCGTACGGAGAGGGTCTGTGCTGTAGTCGGCGAGGTCGATATTTTTGTCCTCGACTGAGTCTCCGTCATCCCTACCACCTTTTTCGAGATGGCGTATAACGTGGTAATTTTCTATGCTTTCATATTTATCTTCTGCTTTCTCAAATTCATTCAGAATTTTGATGAGTTCGACGGTGACTGTTGCGCCTTCACGTTCCATGCCGAGCATAAGCTCGATACGTTGCCCTTCAGTGGTGTAATAGATGTGTTTGATAGTTTTTGACATAATGAATGATTTCCTCCTAAGATTTACTTTTGGCTCTGTGAGCCGTGATTTGATTGAGGCAAAGACCCCTTGCTTTACTCCTAATAAAATGCTGAATTCGAACCTCCCTTCGTGTGAATTTGTTCTTACTGCCTACAGACAGGCGGGTGCGGTTTGCGCTTTGAACTGGGTAAAACTTTCTTGAAATAAAAAAAGCCGCAACCACAGGGGAACACCGTGACAAAAGTCATTGGGCGTTCTGCACTGCAGTCGCGGCTGTCGGGCGGATTTTATAAATGCTTTGTTTTACTTTGAGGTTCTGCTATTTGTGATTTCATATGTACCATCAGGCTTTCGAATGATGGTAGTTATGCAATCTTTGAGACGTATTACGATGGTTTCGGACTGTTCGTCTAACATAGCGATAAGATGGCCGTTGGCATTTCTTATGTCTTTCATGTTACGCTTCTCCTTTCGACAGGGTGTTTATGTGTCGTGTGTTTGTGCTAAGAATTTTTCGAATTTCACTTGAATTTTAACGGCGAATATAGTATAACTTATGCTTCGAGGGTGGTGTCCGCACGGTTAAGTTCCATTCGCCTACTTCGTCTTCAATTATACCAAAAAACATTGATGGACTTGCCGTTTTATCAACACGTGCCATTGGAACGTGTTGAAATCAATCAAGTTGGGATTAGTTGCAATCAGTTGAAAAACACACAAAACAACTCTTGAATCATGTAAAATAGACATGACGCAAGAGTTGACTGAGGATTAATTTTCGCGTTGACAACCCTTTCTCGAGACATGTATAAATCAATTCCGAAAAACGGAAATTGATAATAATTTGGTCGCGAAAGGAGAAAAACAAAATGGATAGAATTTGCTTTGGGGTGTTTTTTCAAGTATTGTTTGAAAACAGGCAGAGTTCTACCGATATGGATATATTAACCGAAGCTTTGCTTCGCTCAAATGGCAACTATTCTCCGATGCCCAATTTTCGCAAAGATAAAGACACATATAGCAAATATAGGAATTGCGGACTGCCAATTAAAGGAGACCTCATTTATGAATTCAAAACGGTAAGTAATGATAAAGTAGCTTCTTGTTTTGAACTCAACGTGCTGCCACTACTGGTCGATGCTGAAAAGGCATTGCATGATTTATTGGTGATATCTGAAAAAGATAAAATATTCTGTGGTGCGTTAAATAAATCAGGTGAAGCCTTCGTTAATGAAATGAAAGATAAAACGCTGTGCTCTGCTTTAGCAGAACTATTTGTTCGCATTATTACCCTAACCAACAATCTTGACGGAAAAGTTACAATCGAAAGAAGATGGACGAAAAAAGAAAAATACACAACCATTATCGCTAAAGGGCAAAAATTTGAGGTGCTTGACTATTTTAATTATGATTCAGAATACTATGCTGTGGCAACTGAACAAAAAACGGATTTCCTTGAAAGCGAAAATTTGTATTTTTTGCTGGATATCACTCCACGAAAAAGGATTCTTAGTTGTAGATGGGATATTGACGAATTGCTATATGAAAAACTTTATAAGTTTTTTCAAGAGAGGAATACAGAAAAATATGCTTTTTAGATTATCTTTTTTCTAAAACGATATGCCTAATTTCGTTTTTTTGAGGGGCGGGTGTATTTATGGAAGATAATATTCAAATCGTTAAACAGGTGTATAACATGGTTGCCGAAAAGTATGACAGCAGTCTGTCTGATGATGAGACAAACTGTCTTTCTCGGTTTTTTAGTATAGTAGAGGGGGATAACCTTATTGATTTAGGTTGCGGACAAGGGAAAATTGCCGAGTATTGCCATGAGCAAAAAGGGTTCAACATTACCGGCTATGATATCAGCGAAAAAATGCTCATAATCGCTGATAAAAAAAATAAATACAAAGAAAACATACACTTCGTTTTATCAGATATGCAGACTGCTGAATCAACCATTGTTTTTGATGCTGCGATTGCTTCCTTTTCCTTAATTCATTTAACGAATGATCAAGTAAAAAACACGCTTTTTAATCTACGTAAAATGCTAAAACCCGGAGGATATTTGTATATATCAGTATTAGCTGGCACACTGTGCGATTATATATCTGAACCATTAGACTCGCGCATTAAGATATTTGTCCATCAATACACAGAGTCAACGATAACCGCATTGCTTGAATCCGTTAATTATAAGGTTGTTGAGATAAATTATGGCGAAGACAACGCTATTGCCGCATTATCAAAAAACGCAATATTTATTTTTGCAAGGAGGGAAAAATAGGTGGATTTTCGTACTTGGTTAAAAAGTATTAATAGCGACTTTATAGGCATTTGCAACAAGCAAAAGGAAGTCTTTATTAACCTTGATAATTTTGATAAAAACGAAGATGTCTACTTGCTTCTAAAAGAATTGTTTGATACAGACAAGAACATCCGCGTTCAAAATTCATTGAGTATTGATTATGTGGAAAATGCTCTGACTGAGCTGACTGAAAAAACATCAAAATTTAAGGTCGATGGTAACAAACGAATTTTCCTTGAAAGATTTGCTTCACATATTGCTTATAATATTGACTTAATCCGTTTGCTTAAAAAGTTGCAACAAGTTGATAAGCTGGCAGAAACGACAGAGGAGAGAATCCTCTATTTACTGAATTTTTGTACAATAGCAGAAAGATCGGCATATTTCCAAAGTCTTTTTATAGCCACTTTGGATGAACTAAACAAGGAGATAATTGGTGTTAATGATGCAAGTTACAATCTCTTTTTTAGAGTTGGTGCGTTAAATTTCAAGCGTCATTTATACAACGAAGCTATTGCGCAATTCGGTCGTGCAATAGCAATAATGACTAATGTTTCCAGCGATTACTATGACAATAAAAGCGTGGTGGAGCAAGCTGGATTTCGGACATTGCTGTTCAACGCAAAAATAATGAGAGCTGTCAGTTATGAATTCCAAGGCAAATTCGAAGATGCGATTAAACTACTAATCGGCGATGAGGATTTAAAATTTATCGACACGCTTACTGCTAATGATTTTTTGTATTCCGTATGCGCAGACGATTCTCAAGCACTTTCCGCTACTGACTGGGCTCTTAAAGCTACAATTACCCCGGAACAAAACGAAGTTGTTAAAAACGTATATGAAAATATTGTACAAACACTTGCTACATCTTGCCCTGATAATTCGTGCTATAAATTTGCGCTTGAAGCAGATAATTGGGGCAAATCCTTGAGCGACGAGGAAAAAGAAAAAATCAAATACATTAACAACCATGAACACGATAAGTATTGTCACCAAAAACAACATTGGGAATTTTTTGAAAATGATAAAACTCATGAAGTTCTACATATATTGGCGCATACGATTAATGAGCAGTCTGTTGAAAAACGCAGATCGTCGTTACTTAATAATGCGGCGGATGGCGAAGCGGAAAAAATTTCAAAGAGACTTATCTTGGCACGCGCACTAATGCTTTTTATTGCGAAGAAACAAGATTTTATGCTTGATTGTCAAAAATGCTTGACTTGTTTAGCTACAATTTATGCCGAGGTGGGAGATTATGCATCTGCCAAGGCGCATTTAATAGAAACTGTAAACGGCAATTATTACAAAAACAAAGATGATACTATTCGTGCCGAAATTGAGTTTTTTTACTACATAGTCAGTCAAATGGAAAACCCCAACGCCAAAGACAAAATCCGAGATCAATTTTATACGAATTATAAAAATTTTTGTTATAACCATTTTGATTATGATGCTTTGGCTCAAATTGAAATGTATAGCTTTAAATATTCAATAATTTCAATATTTACTGATGGGAAAAAAGTATTCAACGATGAAGAAAAACTGGCAAGTAAATTGGCTGACAAACATGATGATTTTAATAATTTAGTTCAAACAATGCAAGCTGTATTCGTAAATGATTGGACTAAAAATGAATATGACAAAATAAAGGTTATGTACCAATTTCTCGCCAAGTATTATTCCACAAAAAAATACTGCACCGATTTAAGTGTAATAGACCTTGCGGCGAGATATTTGTACCTATATGCAAAATCCAACAAATTTCGCAATTCGGCGTTCACGCCTTTGTATGATCTGAGTAATGACGAGTCAATAATCGATTTCTTAAATGATATTTTCAGCATAAAAAAGCAGGGTGAATTTGGGGATAGCCATAGCTTTCAGATACGAAACTGCTTATACTCCGATATTCATTTGTTAGACATTGCCGAGCAGCAAAGAATGTTAAATGAAATGAAACAGAACTCTGATAATGTTTGTTTCGTAACTGTTAGCGACAAAATTTCAACTAAGGAAGTTAATAAAAACTTTTGGATTGACAGTGACAAAACTCAAGTGCTCCAACACTTTCTTGTTAATTGCGCTCTTGATAGTTTGTTGTATGATTTAGTTAATCCTCAAAATATTTTTCTTTTAGTTCCTTTTGTCGCGGCTGAACCTTTAGCATATCAATTAAACAGTTATAGTGACTTACTACTTGACATATCTCCTATTACACAAAACGAATTTCAAGTAAAAAGACCTCAACGCAACATGATAGTGAAAAATTTTATAGATAATTATTTTCCTCCGCGCGTCCCAGATTGGGTCAAAAAAGCAACAAATGATTTTAAACTGGTTGAACAAATAATCTGGAATGATGAAATTGTTGGAACTGTCTACTCAAGAGAACGCTTTCATTACTTCTCGTGCAATGGATCTGTAGCGATGAATTACCCATTAATAAATCATCAATCCTTGATTGAGTTATTTGATTCAATGATTAATATAGAATGGATTCCTTGCATTCATGATAATCGTTATTGTGGCGAATGTCGTCAGCTTGTAATGGAGTATACAGACAAAAGGATAGAGGCGATAAATAAATGCCTCTGCTTACCAAGCTTGACCACTGATAAGCTGTTTGGTAAAACAATAATTGTGAGATATGACAGAGGGAACAAGCAATGGCGAATTGTCGTGCTTAACACAAATGTTCCTGATGATGTGTTAAAACTCCTTCGTGCATACATTTGCGACAACTGGGAATATGTTGACGAAAACCACGAAAAAATTTTTAGCGAGCACAAAAAAACGTGTTCAAAAACAGAACTTGTCATTTCGCAAAAAAGACATTTTGCAAAAAACTATACAAAACAGATGGAGTATGCGAGTGGAGTCAACACGTGACGAAGCAATTGCCTATCACCCGCTTAAGGTGGATACTAATTCATTGTCCTGAAGTTTTGGGCAAAACTTCATAAAATAAATCACTATTTAAAAAGGAGAGATTGAAAATGGCAAAACTGACTATTCTCGTAGGTAGCGCACGTGAGGGGAACTCATTGTTCCTCGCAAACAAGGTGGCGGAAAAACACTCTGCCCAAATTATCAGCATTGCGTCTAAAAACATTGAAATATGTACAGGATGTTTGGAGTGCGATGAAACTAAAGTTTGCGTCTTCAATGACGACATGACAAGCTTGATCCGCACAGTTGTTGATGCTGATGTCGTATTGGCGATTACTCCGACACGCTGGGGTTTGCTTTCTGGTGACCTAAAACTGTTTATTGACAGACTGAACCCAATTGCCACCACCGAAGAATTGGCGGGAAAAAAGTTAATTACCGTGGCTATCGGACAGAGCGAAACAGATGACACGAGCATTTGTCACGCCGCTGATTCTTTAGCTTTTTTTGCTGAAAGTGCGGGCATGGAATTGATTGGTTCATTCTGTGTCTACGAATGTCTTTCTGCGGATGATTTGGAACAAAAAGACGATGTTCTTGCCACCACCGTAGAGAAAATACTCAAATTGATAGGATGAGACAATGAAAATTTACAATATCGAAAGCGTTGAATTGCATATTACTGATGCTTGCACACATCGGTGTCCGTATTGCTATGCTGACGCAAAAATGACTCCCGAAACAAAATACGCTGATTTTGATACTGTTAAACGGATAATTGATGAAATATCAACTTCCGGAGCAAAAGTTATCGCGCTTTTAGGCGGTGATCCAGTTTTGCATCCTCGGTTTATCGATATTGCAAAACACGTGAAGAAACGTGGAATGAAGGTTGCGTGTATGTCAAATACTATGCATATCAAGGGATATACTCCTAAAGAAATGTTAGGTATTATTGATAGCATAGATACTACAATACACGGAATATCCGCTGAGACACATGATGAATTTTGTCGTTGCCCTGGGGCATATGATTCGTTAATGTGCCAATTAAAAGAATATTCGCGGTTAGGTGTTGTTACTAATATCGTTGTCAACATTATCCCTCACACATTTGACAAAGTTTACGAAATTGTCGAGGGGGTGCATTCGCACGGAGTTCTCGTGAATTCACTTTTGACGCAACGAATCTTACCATTTGGCAGGGCAAAAAATAAAAACGAGTATAATTTAAATGCAGAACACGTAAATAGTGCTTTTGCGCAAATTGAACGTGCTGCGATTGATTTTGGAATTGATGTTTCTGTTGAAGATCCATATCCATTGTGTTGTATTGACAAGCGTTTCTGGGAATATATGCACGGATGTCCCGAAGGCACAACTCGTATTGCAATCAATATGGAAGGTGATGTTTCGCGATGTGGGGCAGTACCAGATTATTCCGTTGGCAATGTGCTAAGAACACCCATACAGAGCATATGGAAAGAATCGATAGTGTTTAATTCCGTGCGAAAAGGCAATCATTTAACTTTACCTGAATGCAAAGACTGTGGTTTTCGTGAACAATGCTGCGGAGGCTGCCCCGTTCATTGCGAAATGTGTAATTATACAGGAAACAGTTTTATCGGAAGTTTTAGGGAGGGGTGAAATGTCGCTAAATAAGATTATCAACCGATATAGAGAGATTTTAATAAGGAAAAAAGACGAACTGCTTTCGTTACTTGTTACCGTCGAAACTATCCAAGCGGCCGAAGACGAGTGGCAACGGGCTATGACTTGCTTTGATGAGATTGATTCGCAACTTGATTATTTATCAGCTGGCAAAGTGGAATTAGTAGCTTCCTTTTTGCCTTTAAACCAGCCCCTCTATTCTTTCGTTTTATTTGTAGCAGTTCCAAGTCTCACTTCAAAATCTGTGGTTTTCAGACCACCTGTTTTACTGTGGGAATTGTTTTCAAAAATAAGTACAGCGCTTGAATTGCACAGTTTCGATAATGTATCACTGTGCGAAGTATCAAGAAAAGATTTTTTAACAAACTTTGCGAGCAAGGCAGATGTTGTAATTTTTACTGGCGATTATGATAATGTTGAGTCGGTATCGGATGCATTGAAAAAAAACGCACTTCTTTTATTTAATGGCGGAGCATTGAATCCAATAATCATTACTGATTCTGCTGATATAAAACTTTCAGCGCACAATGTTGCCCAAGAAAGGCTGTTTAATTCCGGTCAAGATTGCATGGCTCCTGCGGGAATATTGTTGAATAGAAAAATTGCCAATGAATTTTTAAGACATCTTCTTGAGATTCTTAAAAAAGAAGTTGTCGGAGACAGCACTTCCGCAATGACAACGATTGGTCAGATGCTGGATGTTGAATCCGTTTATACGGTTAACGCCATGCTTTCTCAATTCAAGGATAACCTTTATTATGGAGGAAACATAAATGAAACAAAACGCTTTATAGAGCCAACTGTGTTCCTTTTCGATTCGGTGCGAAATCTCCCACAACGGATTATTTTCGCACCAGTATTTTTTATTGGAATATTCGATAAATATTCAGAAATCGATGCTTATTTATCAACAGACATTGCGAAAGAACTCGACGGATATCTTTCCGTGTATTCAACCGATAAGCAGGATATCATTGCATTACAAAGTATTCATAAGCAAGTCCTTGTTAACGAAAGTTTGTTTAACTACGAAAAAGCAAACAAAGCCTTTGGGGGCTATGGTCATCGTTGTAGCTTCACTTCGATAAATGGTGCTTTAGAAGTAAAACCATTGTTGATTTCAGAAGAAATCGCCAATGCATTTTATAATTATAGGAGAATTTGATTATGGCTGTATATAGCGAAACGATCAGTAACGAAAAGTTGCTTTCCTCTATTCCGAATGGTGCAAGAAATATTTTAATCATAGGATGCGGAGGTTGTATGAATGAGTCGTTGGCATATAAAAAAGATCTGCCGATTTTCAAAATTATGAAAAGCAGTCGAATTCCATATGCCACAAAAACAGAACTCGAAAGAATATCTGAGCTTTTAAAAAGCAATGGATACAATACAGAAAAAAAGCTAAATGAAGAAAATGAAAAATTTATTTTGTGTATAGTCCATGAAGAATATGAGAATGAAATGAAAAAGAAGGAAATTGAGCCGGATGTAGTGCTTGCTTTGTGTTGCCACGGTGGCAATTTAGGTCTTAAGTTGTCTTTCAAAGCTCCAGTAATCAACATTACAAGGCAAGTAGGGTGTTTGGGTTATGCATATAAAGAAAGCGGTACGGAACAAACGATAATTAAGGAAAAATCAATCGTGCATAGATACGACATATTGGCAGATGAATAGGGCTTATATTCATAGTTAAACCTTAAGTTTGGAGGGGTGTTCAATAATGGAAATGCAAAAAGGTGATAAGTGGCTGACGCTAAAAGAAATGCAGGTATGCCTAAATTCCAGCCGTGAAGCAATATTGAAATATATTGCAAAGCAAAATATGCCTGCTTATAAAGTCGGTAAACTGTGGAAATCCAAAGTTTCTGAAGTGGACTAATGGGTAGGTTCAGGACAGGCCTCCAGCGAAACAGAACGCGCAATAGATAGCGAAAACCACTGAGACGGGCATTCCTGAGTTCGACAAGTTTATCAATGGTTTGAAAAAGGATTATGATGCCGTTGAGAATGCGTTCACTCTTGAGGGTAAGTAATGGCTTGGCTGAAGGTACTATCACCAAAATTAAGTTGATTAAAAGAATAATGTATGGTCGCCGCCCTTTTTGATTTGCTCAGGAGCAAGTGTTTAATTCGTGACTACAGCTAACTTTCAACCATCTTTGGAGAGAACCTTCTTTACGCTTACAGAATTTTTGTACAAGCGCCTAGCCCAGGCCAGTCGGGCATGGGCGGGTGCTCTGGGGGAAAGTGGGGTGGCCGCAGTCCTGGAACACAAGTTTTGCAAGGATCCCAAGTCTTCGCCAGAGTAGACGTGACTGACGTAGGCCACCGCGCTTTTTCACAGAGCACTTGCCCATGCCCGACGGATGGTTTCCAGGATGGTTTCCGGCGGATGGCTTTAGGTATATGTCAGTTGTAAGCCGAAGCAAATCCCCTAAAACGGAAACCTATCATCGGTGGCTTCTTCTCTTAGCGGCTTTGTTAGAGTCATGCCGAACTGCTCTGTGAGGATATTCATGGCCTCCCCTGCGCTTTTTATCGCAGATTCAGTGCGCTCCTTGCCCTTGGTCACCCTGAGGATATCCCCGTCTATTGAAATAGCGCCGTCTGCGGTGCGCAGGTTTGCGATGCGCTTGGCGCGCCAGCCAAGCTGCTGCATCATCATGTTGCAGGAAAGGAAATCCAGCAGAGCAAATGGATCTGTAGAAAACTGAAACAAGGTCAGCTGACCATCATCGTTATGTTGGGTAATTAGCTTATTGTTATGCGGCAAGTCCGTGACTGTGTAAATTCTGCCTCCCACCTCCTGCTCATCTGAGACATCTATGCAGATGGATGCGCAAGGGGCGCTGCTAAGGCCGAAGCCTACGTCAGAATAGTAGCGGCTTCCTGCGATGGTTACTATGGTGGCGCGGTGAGATACCGCAGGAGTGTAATGGCTTCCGGATAACATAATTCTCGCACCGACCGGATACACATCAAAGCCCAGTTCCTCAAGCAGCTTCATGTAGATGGAATTTAGCTCAAAACAGTAGCCGCCACGCTTGCCGCTAATAATTTTTTCAAACGCTTTTACTATGCCGAAGTCTATGTTTAGGTCATAGTCGAAAATGTCAATATTCTCAAATGGGATATTTTGCAGATGCGCCCACTGGAGCTTGTCCAGGCCTTCTTTGGTAATGGGGATATCCTCCCCTTCAAGCCCTATGCGCTCCAGATATGCCGCCTTGCTGGGTAATGCGGCGGAGTAACTGTTTAGTATGCCTTGGAAATAATCCTGACTGCTCATTGTTACCACCTCTTGTATATTTTTATCCTTTTCGATATCCCTATTCGATATTCTGTGCTTGCTCGCGTATTTTTTCGATTTCAGATTTCATCTCAACTATTACCCTGGCCATTTCGGAATCGTTTCCCTTAGCTCCGATCGTGTTGGCTTCGCGGTTAAATTCTTGCACGAGGAAGTCTATTTTTCTACCTGTAGGCTCAGGGCTGGGGAGCATTTCCCTAAGCTGCTCTATGTGGCTGCGGAGCCTGACGGTCTCTTCATTAATAGCTATTTTGTCGGCAAAAATTGCAGCTTCAGTCAAAATCCGAGCCTCGTCAATATTTACCGATTGAAGAACTTCCTGCATGCGTGCTTCAAGTTTTTTTCTATATTCGGCCGCACTTTTGGGAGATATCGCAGCAGCGGCATCTGTTAACTTCTCTATCTGCTCCAGTCTCTGGGTAATGTCGTCGCAGAGCCTGCGGCCTTCTTTGGAGCGCATTTCATTAAACCCTGTCAGAGCCTCTTGCAAAACCGATGAAATATCTGCACCGAGCTGCTTAGAATCTGCCTCGCATTTCTCAGCCCGCAATACGTCTGGAAAGCGCGAGAGATCGATTACGCTAACATTTCCCGAAAGGCTGTACTCATCCGCCATCGCTTTCAAAGTTGTGAGATACGCCTCTGCAAGAGGCTTATTTAGCCTGATTTCCACATCATCGGCTTTTGATGAGTCAAGTGAAACAAAAACATCCACCTTGCCACGAGAAATATATTTCTGGACAAGTGATTTTAGCGCCTCTTCAAATGCAATGTAAACACGCGGGATTTTTATGGAACAATCCAAATACCGGTTGTTTACGCTTTTTACCTCAACGGATATTTCGATTTTTCCAGATAAACCCTTTGCGCTGCCATACCCGGTCATACTCCTAATCATCTGCTGTTACCTTTCCTCATAAGTTTTGAGATACGGTTTATATAAAACCAAATCAGCTTTGTAAACCCAAAATCATAAATGACAAATATAATACTGCCCCCTAGAAGCAGGGCTATCGGAAAACCTTCCAGCTCTACCCCGAAAACAGGCCTGCTGCCCATGGCTTCCAGCAGAATCTCCCGCATGAAAAACCACATTGCGACAGCAACTGTGTTAAATAACGCGAGCTTTATAACCCATTGCGCTATAGTTCCCCTAATGTGCTCTATGAGGCTCTTGGCAACTGGGTAGTATCCAAAAAAAACTATGAAAAGAAGCGGCGCAACACGGTTTGGCAAAATGAGCATGCCAATTACTGAGCTTACAGCAAAGGCCGATATTCCAGAGCCGATTCCCCCTTCTATAACAGCCGCCGCTACAAATAATGAGGCAAACGCAACAAGCCCAAACCGCCCCGTAGGCCAGACTGATGCCACAAAAAGCGAAATGACACAGAGCGCTGCAAAGAGCGCTGACAATGTCATTTTCCTCGTCTTGTTACCCATAGCTGCAATCTATCCTAATTGCAGCAACACATGTTCATGCAGCACAGAGCCGAACAGCAGTCGCAGGCATCGCAGCCGCCGCAGTCATTGCTGCGGTTTGCCGGCTGGTCGCCGCCATATGACCTGTAGGCTTGGCCACCCTGCTTCATAAACTCAAAAGCCTGTCTATATTCGCTGTTGCCAGGCTCCATGTTTGTGGCCGATTGAAAATAGCGGTAGGCATCATCAAGCCAGCCCTTACGGTAACAAAGGCTGCCCATAAGGAAGTTCCACTCGCCGTTTCTCACAGGAAACGCCTTGAGCAGCTCTTCGGCATACTGTAAATCCCCGCCATTGATGGCAACCCGGACCTTCTGTCCGTCGGCACTGCCGCTGGAGGCTCCTGTGCCGCCCGAGCCGGGGGTATATGAGCCGCCGCCTTCCCGCATTTTATTTATGGTATCATAGGCCTCATTTACTTCCTTCATCTTCTCGGAAGCCAAATCAGCCAGAGGATTGTCGTGGTAGTTGTCGGGATGGTACTTGCGCACAAGCTCCCGGTAGGCTTTCTTTACTTCATCATCGCTGGCTGTGCTGGGAACACCTAATACTTTATAAGGATCCATTTACTTCGTCCATTTCTAATTATTCTTGTAACGCGGCGGCCAAGTTCCTTTGAAAACGCGCCTGCATGCATCGGGCATCCCAAGGTATAGTATATTTCTAATAATTTCCGACCATGGGTTTTCAGGCAAAAGTTCATATGCAGAGGATGCTAGATTATTTGAGTGGGTTAGAGTAGTCTTGAGTCTGTCCGCACCTTCTGCGGGCAGCTTTCCTTCTTCCGGCGGGTAGAGCCTTACGACAGGGTTATAGCTGCCTGCTGATAAATCACCTGTATAATCGTCACATGCGTCAATAATATATATCCAGCGCCCCAGATGGTATAAAAGCTCAAGCAGCGGGCGGCGCAGATTCCCGTCAATACCTCCGGGTGCAGCAGATGCTAAAATGTTTGAAAATTTATCCGCCGCCCCGTCAAGGGATATCTCATCCCCTGCCTCAACTGCTGCAAGATACTCAAGTTCCTGTCTTGCGCGGCTATCAAATTCCGGATAATCCCCGGAGGCTTTTCTGTAGGCCCGTTTTAATACAAGGCATGCTAGCCTATGGGGCAGAGCTTTGATAAATTTTTCATCGGCTATGGTGTCCCTTAGCTTCCACCATGCCAGTATCACGCTGTATCCCGCACTTGTATCAAGAGCCTTGTTAGGGGTACAGCAGCGCTTGCTTACACACGGAGAGGCTATGCACCGCTTGCGCTTAATTACTATAGGCTCATTTTCATCCCACAGGAGCATGGCCAGAAATACGAGTTCATAGTTAAGTATAAAGCGTGAGGCAAAGCCGTAATTCCGTCCTAGGCTATGACAAAGCCCGCAATAACATGCCTTAAACCGCTCAAGTTCCCTTACCTTTAGTTCCCCTTGAAGGGGCCGGATGTATCCAAACATTATTCTTCTTCATCGTCAATCGGCACTTCGGGCAGAAGCTCAGCCTCAGGCAATATCCTAAGCAGTATTCTATACTCACCTATAGCGCCAATATCAGCCGCGGTGCCGTCAATATAGACATTGGCAAGTGCCCTGACGCGCCCTGGCGATAAATCGCGCAAGTCGGCCACAACTCTGACATGCATCGGGGTTATACCCTCAAGATCCTCAGCCCTGCCACGCAGCCTTACCTCAATTCCGGGCGGAATAATATCATATGCGTAGCCCGGCGGAGTGTTTATTACCGATAGGTTTTCTACGAAGAGGTCAAGCATTTCAAGCTGCAAGGTTTCAACTGTGACCCTTGCCATCGTTTCTCCTGAGTCATTTCTTATATGTCCCGGCACCGGGATTGCCATATCCACCTCTCCCCGGAGGGCAAAGCTAGTCATGTCAATTGGGCCTAGATCAAGCGTATTGAAATATTCAAGAGCCTCGGGCTCACCCGAAACAGTTATAAACGGCGGATTGAATGTGACCCTGCTAAACTGCTCAGATGAGCCTGCACCATGCACAAGCCTCACGCTAAGCGGCACCTCTTTTACGCGCCTTACCGGCACTGTGACATGAACAGAGTCGGTGCTCGTGGTCACATCCTCAAGCAGCTCTGAGCTGACCTCATCGCCGTATTCATCCATAAGGACAAAGGGCAGGTCGTCAATATATGTCGTGCTCAGGTTCTCTCTGTAAATGTTCACCCTCGCATGGTTGATGCGGAGTATTATCTCCTCCGGCCCCTCTATTGATATTGATGCGGGGTGAAGCTCAATCGGTTCGGCAATTAAGTCCTCTGAAGCCGTGCCGCCGGTGTACTCCCCGAGCACGGGAATGGTTCTCATAGATAGCCTGTCGATATGAAACGAAATGTTCTCAACACTTCTCCCAGGCTCCGCAAAGGCGTTAGGGTTTACTCCATCAGCGCCTGTCGGATATATTATCTCGTAGGTCAAATGCACAGCCCCAGGCCTTGTAACTGCAAATAAATCAACTTCCACAGACAGGGTTTGATTTGTAAGCCGCGTGGCTATGGAGCGTGGAATGTCAGAAAATGTAAGACCGATTACCGGCGGGTCATAGGCGGAAATTAAAAGCCCTCTGTCACGCAGCGAAGCCTCATTGCGAAATACAATAGGTATATCATTTACAGTATGGTTTAGAGGTTCGTTTTCAGTGTACTCGACGTACATCCACAGTGCCACTGAAGCCAGAATGGCGAATATTGCAAAAAATATCCTGCTGGAGAATATTCTGCCTATTTTTTTACGCATCATCATTCTCCTTTTCTTTTTTTTGATTTTTTTCTTTGCGCTTTGAATATTTATTATCGGCTAAATGAATCAGCTCTTTCATAAGGAGCTTCTCTACAGTGTCCTTAGATAGGTGGCGCTTGAGCATTCCATCAATTGCAACAGAAACCGTGCCTGACTGCTCCGAAGCGATTACAACCACCGCATCTGAGCGTTCACTTATGCCCACGCCGGCCCTATGGCGCATTCCCAGGTCGCGGCTGAGATTAATATTGTTGGAAAGGGGCAGCATACAGGCCGCCGCAAGCAACCTTCCCTCCCTTATGATAAGGGCTCCGTCGTGGAGAGGGGCGTTATGGTAAAAAATGTTCTGAATAAGCTCTGAAGAGGCTGCTGCATCGACACTTGTGCCTGTAACTGCATAATCGTTTAAGCCCACCTCGCGCTCAAAGACTATAATCGCCCCTGTATAGCTCTTGGCCATAGCCTCGCTGGCATCCACGGCACTTTTTATGCCGGCCTCTACATTTTCATACCTGCCGCGTTTGAAAAACAGTATGTTAATCTTGCTCGTGCCCATGCGCTCAAATATCTTACGGATTTCGGGCTGGAAGAGGATAATTAAAACAATGACACCCATCTGCAAGACCTGGCTGAGCAAGAAGCTAAGGACAGTCATCTCCAGAAGATTTGAAAGCCACGCCACAGCCACGACCAGCACTATGCCTTTCATGAGGCTGCTGGAGCTTGTCTTGCGCATAAATGACAAAAACTGGTAAATTATAAGCGCAATTATAAGGACGTCTAAAACATCCCAAAGCGTAACTGTTTGACGCAAAGACATAAGCAGTCCGAATATTGTGTCATATAGTTCTCTAATCGTACCCATTATCATTTTATAACAGACCTCAGTGAATTTCTGATTCTATAGCACAACTCATGTGCTAATGCGCAAAACCGACTTTTGTAGTATACCAAATAATACCGGCAATGACAATCATTTTAGAAGGGTTACAGCGTAGGCGGCAATTCCTGCGCCACCGCCTGTAAAGCCGAGCCCTTCTTCTGTTGTCGCCTTTACGCTGATGTCCTCTATGCCCACACCTAGCACTTGTGCGGTTAAGCTGCGCATGGTGTTAATAAATGGCGCTATTTTGGGCGATTGCAGGACTATAGTTATGTCAGCATTATTTAGAGTATAGCCATTTTGTGTAACAAGTTCGTAAACTTTTTTTAATAAGACAGTGCTCTGTACACCCCTGTACTGCTCGTCAGAGTCAGGGAAATGCTGCCCTATGTCCCCTAGGGCGAGAGCCCCCAGCATCGCGTCCATGAGCGCGTGAAGCGCCACATCAGCATCAGAATGCCCATCGGCACCGAATTCACAGGGAACCTCAACACCGCAGAGGATTAGCTTGCGCCCTTCTTTGAGGCGGTGAACATCATAGCCAAATCCGATTCTCATGTTCTAACGGCGCCCCCTTAAACGCTGCTAAGGATTGCCTCGGCAATCAGCAGATCCTCTCTTGTCGTTACTTTGATATTTTGTCTCGACCCTTCCGTAACATACACGGGTATACCCAGAAGCTCGGCTGCCATGCAGTCGTCAGTCACTTCAATATTATTCTTCTTGGCGTGGGTGAGCGCGCCTTTTATCAGGTCTGCGTTAAATGTCTGAGGGGTCTGAATCTCAACCACATTCTCCCTGTCGATTGTTTCTAACACAACATGGCGCTTGACCTTTTTTAGTGTGGAGCTGACAGGCAGGCCCGGGGCTGCGGCGTGGCGCTTAGCAGCCTTACGGATGGTCCTTTCGATGGTCTTGCTGTCTATGCACGGCCTCGCCCCATCGTGAATTGCAATAACCTCTGTTTTCCACGGAACCGCAAAAACTCCACTTATAACTGAATCGAGCCTGGTTTCGCCCCCCACCATGATTTTGTGGACTTTATTAATTTTGTACTGCCGGCATAACTCTGAAATCTTTTCGAGACTATCCTGGCGGGTCACTATGACGATATCATCTATCGAGTCACAGTCCTCAAAGGCCTTTAGCGTGTGTGCAAGAACAGGTTTGCCACAGAGTTGCGCAAAGAGCTTATCCTCACCCTGCATCCTCTCAGAAGAGCCGCCTGCGGCGATTACTGCTGTACAGGCCGGTGCTATGCCTAAGATTTTTTTTAACAAATGTGTAAAAAATGACACTAAAGTAACCCTCCATAACAAACTGCGGAGGTTAATAAACCTCCGCTTATTGCAAAACTTCAAATTACACCAGAGATGCGTTAATGCGCGACTCGACTTCCTCGTAGGATAGCTTCTTGGACAGCACTATTTCGGAAATAAGGATTTGCTTAGCTGAGTGAAGCATTTTCCTCTCTCCTGTGGAAAGCCCCTTCTCGGTATCTCTGGACATCAGCCCTTTGACAACCCTGGCCACCTCAAGAAGATTACCGCTCTTGAGCCGCTGCATGTTCTCCCTGTAACGCCTGTTCCAGTTGGAGGTCATTTCCGCATCGATACCCGGAATTGAATCCATCAATGCGTCCGCCTCGTAGGGATTAACGATGGGCCTGACTCCGATTTGCTCAGTGCTCTCTGTCGGAATCATGACAACCATCCCGCCGGCAGGCATTTTAAGAATGTAGTACTGCCGCGTACAGCCATTCATCTTTCTTTCTTCAATGCTGTCAATTACTCCCGCGCCGTGCATAGGATGTGCAATCATATCACCAATGCGAAACATAAATCAGTTCTCTCCCATACGGCCAGCAAGTTACTCAAATAAGCACCTGAGTATCACCGGACCAGTCATTTTCAGAGGACAGTGCCGCTGTTCTCACGTTCCCCACCGCTAATATTATACCCGAAATCAGACTAACCCGCAAGCGTTTACATAACATAAATTGTTAATTTGTTGTGTCCAAATTGTTAATAAGTTAATTTCACAAAAAGTTCTTTGTGAAAAAATCCAGCCGGAAATGCTGTCTTGCACTTCCGGCTGGCTGTAATAACTGGTGTTTATGGATAGCCTTTAAGCTATTCGTAGAAAACAGGAGCCTGTTCTTCCTCTGCGCCCTCTTCCCCGATGTTTGCCGGCGGAGCGTCTGTGTCGTAGACTACAACAGGAGCATTGTCATCTTCCACAACCCGCTCTTCTTCACGAAGCGGCTGTGAGGAAGGGTCAATAAGAGCTCTTATGCTCAAGGAGACCTTCTTGCGGCTGTTGTCAATCTCAGTGATCTTGACATCAACTAACTGGCCTTCAGATAAGACTTCTGAGGGCAGGCCGATTCTGTGGTCGGTAATCTGCGAGATGTGTATGAGTCCGTCCACTCCCGGGCAAATTTCAGCAAATGCGCCAAAAGGCATCATTTTAACAATCTTGACATTAACCACATCACCGACTGCATTGTTTGTGGTAAATCTTGTCCACGGATTGTCCTCAGCCTTCTTGTAGCCGAGGGAAATCTTTCTGTTTTCTTTGTCGAAGGAAAGAACATAAACAGAAACTTCATCGCCTACATTCATAACTTCAGAGGGCTGCTTAATGCGTGTCCAGCTAAGTTCGGAAATGTGAATCATGCCGTCCACTCCGCCGATGTCAACGAATACACCATATGAGGTCATCGACTTAACCACACCGCTGTACTGCTTGCCGGTTTCAATTTCATTCCACAAAGACTCAGATTTCTCACGGCGCTCATCAACTTGAACAGCGCGGATTGAACCAACTACTCTTCTCCTTGACTGATTGACCTCGGTAACGCGCAGCTTTACAGCTTTCTTTACTATCTCAGACATCGGAGCGGACTTAGGCAGTCCTGTCTGAGAGGCCGGCACGAATACCCTTACACCCTTGACATTGACTACTACGCCACCCTTGTTCTCTTCCACAACGGTGCCTTCTACAATTGTCCTATTTTCTCTGGCCTGCTCGATAGTATCCCAGTTCTTGATCGCATCCAAGCGCCTCTTGGATAGCATAACCATACCTTCTACGTCGTTTACACGCATTACGAATGCTTCAATGGGATCCCCAATTTTGATAATTTCATTGATGTCGGTGTTCTCGTCATCAGTAAATTCATCTGTTGGTATGTATCCCGACTGCTTCGTACCAAGCTCCACTGAAACTTCTGTAGGCGTGATAGACGTAACATAGCCGGTTACTTTTTCTCCTGTATGTAAAGTCTTAATCGACTTCTCAAGCATTTCTTCGAAGGTTTCCGGCACGTTTGATTCTTCCTGACTCTTTTCCGCAGCGTCTTCCGACACATCAACTGCTTCTGGCTTCGACTCCTGCTGAGCTTCCTGCTCATTTGCCGGTGGTTCCATTGCTGCTTGTGCTTCTTCTGGCTGTGCTTCTCCGGATTTCTGCGTATCTTGCCCAATTGCAAGGTCACAAGCCTCGGCCTGTACCTCAGGTGCTTCTACGCTTTCCGGCTCAAGGGTGGATTCTTGTTCCAATTCCCGAGTATCCATGCTTACTTCTTCGCTCATTTTGTGGGTGACCTCCTTAATAATCCACGCCGGTGTCGACGCGCCGGCAGTTATGACAACTGTGTCTGACTGACGGATATTAGCGCCCTCAAGTTCATCCGCATTTTCTACGAAGATGACCCTTGGGCAATTTTCCTTACAAATATCCGCAAGTCTGAGGCTGTTTGCGCTGTTTTTCCCTCCAACTACAACCATAACATCCGCAATTTTAGATAAATCCTCAGCCTCCTGCTGGCGTTTGCAAGTTGCAGCGCATATTGTATCAAATATATTTGGGTTTGTACACTCTTTTTTTAATATTTGAGCACAGGAATTATATGCGGCTCTCGAATTTGTCGTTTGAGAGACCATTGAAACCTGACAATTTTTATGAAAACCGCCCTTTAGCCAGGCGCTCAGCTCCTGCGGCGTCTCAAAAATCACACAATTTTCACTAAGGCTCGAAATGGCCACCACCTCCGGGTGAGTGGGCTTGCCAATTATAATTATAAGTCTGCCTAATAGTGACTGCTCAGTGACAATATCATGAATTTTCTTAACATCAGGGCAAGTCGCGTCAATAATATTTACATCGAGCTTCTCAAGTGCTTCCATCTCGCCCTTGCTCGCCCCATGGCAGCGGATGATCACAGTATCCCCGGACTTGGCTTCGGAAACATCGTTTACTACTCCGACTCCCTTGCCTTGAAGATCGCGGACTACATTGGTGTTGTGAATTACAGGGCCTAAAGTCACGCAGCTCCGGGATGAGCCGGCAGCCTTTTCACACAGGGACACAGCCCTTGAAACACCGAAACAGAAACCGGCGGATTTTGCAACAATGACCTCCATTAGCACGCAGCCTCAGGATTGAGCGACTCAATGCGGCTCATTAAATCATTTGCAAGAAGCTGGTACTCCTCCGCCGAGCGTCTGCCGGACAATCTTTCGACCTGGTACGGCTCACCTATTATGAGGGTGAGCTTTTGGAAAATTTTCTTCCGGCGGGGTACAAAAATCGGCACAATCGGAACCCCTGCGCGTTCTGCAATTTTCACGGCACCGCTCTTGGGTTCAATCTGGTTATAGTGTGTTGCCCTTGTGCCTTCAGGGAAAATAGCTACCTTCTCACCTTTCTTAAAGTGGGAAAGTGTCTGCTTTATCGTTTCAATGTCCTGCATATCCCTGTCTACGCTTATAGCTCCGAGCTTTACGACGATGCATGACAAAACAGGAATTTTGAAAAGCTCAATCTTGGCAATAAAATGCAAAAAGCAGTTAACTCCGAATGCAAATGCAACAAAAAGCGGATCTGTCAGGCTTGAATGATTGGAGCACACCATGGCAGCTCCCTTGGGGATTTTATCCTGCCCTCTGATATCCAGCCAGCAGAATAGCCCAAAAAACGCACGGGTCAGGTGAAAAGCCCCTCTATAAAACTTGTAACTTGCTTTCTTCTTTAACTTGTGGCTCATGTCGGAAAAACCTCTCTGTAATTAAATTGCATAATGCCTCAAAGCTCTCTTCAAGGTTAAGTTCTGTGGTATCCAAAATCACAGCGTCATCGGCCGCCTTTAGCGGAGCAGCTTCACGCTCACTGTCATTTTTGTCACGGGAGAGCATCGCCGCCTCAACATCTTCCAGCTTAGTGCCGGGATCTTTTTCCAGCAGCTCCAAATACCTCCTATACGCCCTCTTCTTAGGCTCGGCAGTTATAAAAATTTTAAGCCCTGCATCAGGCAAAACCACAGTTCCTATATCCCTGCCGTCCATTATTGTATCATACTTAACAGCCATCTCGCGCTGCATAGAAAGCAGAAATGCCCTCACAGATTTCATCGCCGAAACATCGGAAGCATACTTTGACGCTTCGGGAATTCTTATCTCATCAGTGACATCTTCGCCATTTAAGAGCATGCGCTGGATGCCATCATTGTCATATTTCATCTCAAGGGAAATTTCAGGCAGCAGCTTTGTCACATTTGGTTCATCCCGGGAATCCACGCCGCGCCTCAGCGCATAAAGGCCTACGCACCGGTACAGCGCACCTGTGTCAACATAGATAATACCAAAGTGTTTAGCAGCCCTCTTCGAAAGCGTGCTCTTCCCCGCCCCGGCAGGTCCGTCTAGCGCAATACTCCTGTTTTCCATTTTTTACCGTCCTCATATATTAGTTGTCAAACTTGCGGCGGCACCGCCCGCAGCATAGCCTGTAGACCATGCAATCTGTAGGTTATACCCCCCGGTATAGGCATCTGCGTCAATAATTTCACCGGCAAAAAACAGCCCCTGTACAAACTTTGATTCCATAGTCTTGGGATTAATTTCTTTAAGCGAAACCCCGCCGGAGGTTATAATGGCCTCCTCAACAGGCCGCGGCCCGCTTATATCAATGCGCAGTGCCTTAATTAAACTTACCAGCCGCAGCCTCTCTTCGCGGCTAACTGAATGAACCTTCTTCACCGGCGAAATGCCTGATTTTTCGACTATAACGCAAATCATAGACTTATGCAGCAGTTCCCCTAGAGAATTAGAAAAATCGCGGCTCTTATACTTCTCAAAATCCCTCAAAACCCGCAAATCCAGCTTCTTTTCATCCAGGGCGGGCTTGAGGTCAATCACTGCATAGTAGCTTTTTTTATCAAACTGCCGCATATGGGCACTTGCAGAAAGAGCCAGAGGGCCGGAAAGTCCAAAATGAGTGAATAATAATTCACCAAAATCTACAAAAACAGGCTTTTTGCCGCCGTCAAAAACAGACATCTGAACATTTTTCAGAGCCAGCCCCTGCATCATGCCGCAGACTTCAGGCTCGGCAACAAGCGGGACGAGGGAGCCGCGCAGCTCCGTAACATTATGCCCTAGCGACTTTGCCATTTCATACCCATCCCCTGTCGAACCTGTGCCGGGATAGGACATACCCCCTGTGGCCAAAATAACGGATTTGCAAGAAATAACCCCTTTTTCTGTCACAACACCGCAAATCCGGCCGCTTTCGGCCGTGAGTCCGGTTGCACGCCCGCAGCGCACATCCACGCCTGAGCGCCTCATATAGCGCCTGAGAGCGTCGATAACATCGGATGCCTTATCCGACTCAGGGAAGACCCTCCCGCCGCGCTCAGTCTTCACAGGCACGCCCTGAGAGCTAAAAAACGCCATAGCGTCTGCCGGGGTAAAGCCGTTTATTGCACTGTATAAAAATTTATTGCCTGTCGGAATATTATCCAGCACCTCAGGAACTGTGGAGTTATTTGTAATATTGCAGCGTCCCTTGCCTGTTATATAGAGCTTTCTGCCCGGCTTTTCATTTCGCTCAAGCAGAAGCACCTTTGCCCCTTTTTCCGCAGCAGTGCCTGAGGCCAGCATTCCGGCCGCACCGCCGCCTATAACTATTACATCATACACCATGTCTAAATCTGCTCATATACGCCATATTCGTCCCATATTTCCTCAAGGCGCTCAAATCTGGCATATAAGTCCACATCCGCCTTCTCGCTTATGGCGACGACGAGGGCGTTAACCAGGCTCAGCGGAGCTACAAGTGTGTCGAGAAACGAAATCATATCGCTTCTGGCGCAAAGAGGAAAGTCCGCAAGCTCCACAAGCGGTGATAAGCGCCCGTCAGTTATCGCTACAATGCTCGCTCCAACACTGCGCGCGTACTGCATGGCTTTTATAGTGCGCCTGGAATAGCGCGGAAAACTTATAGCCAGCAGCACATCCCCTTTCGAGAGCATAAGCATCTTCTCAAACACCTCGTTGTCGGGGCACTCGGTTATCACCCGTGAATTTCCGAAAATTAAGTTAAAGTAAAAGCCTATGAAGTTTGCCAGAAACGAAGACGAGCGCATCCCTATGATGTAGATGTTCTTAGCCTCCACAATGGCATCCACAGCGCGTGAAAATTCCACACAGTCCGCCTCCTCCAAGGTCTGGCGGATCTGCTCTATATCAGATGTCAAAACATGAGTCAAAATGTCACGGCTGCCCATTATGTCTTTTGCGACATTTATTCTCTGAACCGCAGTCAGCTTCCCGCGGATCATATCCTGTAGCGCCCTGCGCATCTGAGGATAGCCCTCATAGCCCAGCTCCACGGCAAATCTCACCACGGTAGACTCGCTGACTCCTGCAAAGTGAGCCAAACGGATAGCTGTCATAAAGGCTGCCTTGTCATAGTTATTTATAACGTAACCGGCAATTTTTCTCTGACTTTTCGAAAAATTGCCGGATGCAGCCTCAATCAGAGAGAGTATGTCTTTTTCCATAATAGTTAATATCCTCTAAATTTATGTGCTTTATGAGCACAATGCCTTGCGCTCACTTTCCGTCAGGTGGCGCCAGCTCCCAACTTCCAAGCTACCCAGCTCAAGCGGGCCTATGGAAACACGGGTGAGAGCCCTAACCTCAAGGCCACAGCTTGAGCACATTTTGCGCACCTGCCTGTTGCGCCCCTCGCCGATTGAAACACTCAAAACTCCGCCACCTGCAAACTTCCTCACGATGCTCACAGACTTGGCATGCACCTCATATCCGTCAACAAGCATGGGCAGGCGCAGCTTCTGCACAGCATGCTCCAGATCACCTGTGACCCTGACTTCATAGGTCTTGGTTTTGTTAAATGACGGGTGGGCCACGGTGTTTGCAAACAAGCCATCATTTGTAAGAAGCAGCAGCCCCTCAGACTCCATGTCCAGCCTGCCAACAGGATATATCCTTTGACCAACACCGGAAACTAAGTCCATGACAGTTTTTCTGCCCCGGTCGTCCCCAGCTGATGTGAGATATCCGCGCGGCTTGTTGAGCATTATGTAAATACCATCTGACTTGGCCGCAACCAATGTGCCGTCTACCACTATTTCGTCTATCCCGGCATCGGCACTCTGGCCAATCACCGCCTTGACCCCGTTTACAAAAACACGGCCATCCCTTATAAGCCTCTCGGCCTCGCGGCGCGAGGTCAGTCCATGGCTTGAGATTATTTTTTGAAGTCGCTCAGGCATTATTCTTCGATTTTCTCCACATTTACATCCAGGTCGTCTATACCGCTGATGTTGTCTTTTTTGTTCTTTTCAATAAACCCTGTGACCTTGTCGATAATATCAGGTACAGCGTCAATGACCCGGTCAACAGAGGAATTGCCTGGAGGTGAAACATGCAGGAGCTTAACATTGCCGTCTTTTACAACTATGAAAGCCACGGGGATTATATTTACCCCGGCACCTGCGCCCCCTCCGAAAGCCTCTGTGGGAGCCTGCTTTTTGGCAAAGTCGCTGCCGCCGCCCGCAAAGCCGAATGTGACTTTTGAAACGGGAATCATTGTTATGCCGTCAGGTGTCGTTATAGGCTGGCCGATAATTGTGTTGGCATCAACCATCTCCCTGACTTTTTGCATTGTCGTCTCCATTAGGTTGTTGATTTGGTGCTTTTCCATTTACTTTATCTCCCTTTCCATCTTTGTTTTCATCTTTGTTTTCACCTTTTTTTACAGGCCTGCGCCTAAATAGGATTTTTATTATCGGAAATAGTGCAAATACTATGTATAACGACTCCCACACTGCCATTGAGAAAATCACATTGGCGTAAATGGTCTGCTCCTCTGAGATAAAATCGGGGTGAAATGCAATATCGCGTTTTTTTATTCTGAAATTATTTTCCAAAAGCGGTGTCAGTTCGCCTATTGCAGCATTTGCAGCCCCGTAGGTCATGGCAATTTTTGAGGCATCATCCCCTGCAACCGTCATGTGTAAGGTGAGTTCTTTAATAAGCAGCCTGCGCCTCACCCTCCCCAGCATTTTAAGCACAGGCGCAATCATGTCCATAAAGTCCCGCAGCCCAAGCCCCATTTTCTTGGGAGGCTTGTCCTTTGCTGCGGCATCTTTTTTTGCCTTTTTCTCCGCTTTTTTCAGAGCCTTTTTTTCTTCTTTGTCAGGGTCTTTTTCCATGGGGTAAACCTTTATGGAAAAAGGGCCGATGCGGATTTCTCCGAGTATACCCTCGGAGCTATATTCCACACGCACACCGAAACGGAGCAGTGCAATTATTAAAAGCGCGGCAATTACAATGGCGAGTGCAATCATAATTCTTCTTCCTTAGCTTTTAGTTCTGCAATCATGGCGGTGATACCTTCCCTTCCATCTTCGGAGGTTTCAATATCAGGAAGCAATGGCAAATCCCGCAATGATTCAAGTCCGAATGTCCTCAAAAAAACGTGGTTTGTCTTGTAGAGCATAGGTCTTCCCGGAGCGTTTAATCTGCCACAGGCCTCTATGAGGCCCCTGTCCAGCAAAAGCCCTACGGTATATGAACTGTCTACCCCTCTCACCTGCTCCACATAGGCCTTCGTAACAGGCTGAAAATACGCGATTATTGTCAGCACTTCAAGGGCCGGCGGAGAAAGCTGGGGCGGTTTTCTGGTTTCGAGGACTAGGCGTATATAATCGGCGTATTCAGGTGAAGAACATAGCTGAATGGTATCATCTAGCTTTACAATGCGGATGCCCCTTCTCTGGAAGCTGTATTTATCGCGCATCCTGTTTGTGGCAGCCTCCACATCAAATTCTTCAACACCCAGCACCGCAGCGATTCTGGAAAGTTTTACAGGTTCTCCCGAAACAAACAGAATCGATTCAATTATACACTCGATATCATGGTTTTCCATACTCATCCTCTACAAGTTCAACTAAAGATGGCTCGCGGCCTGCTCCGGAATATGTTATAACTAAATCATCGGAATCTCCCGACAGTGTAAGGCTTCCAATCTTGCAAAGTTCAAGCACTGCAATGAAGGTGGCGACCAGTTCCGGCCTGCTCCTGCTGGCATCAAAGAGTTCTGCCACGGCCATATTGCCCTTGAGCTTGAGCTTGTCCACTATCTCATTTATCTTGTCCGGAATCGAAAACTCTATGGGCACGGGCTTTACAAATTCCCTGGGGTTTAGAGCCTCACGCTTCATATTCTCCCTTGTACAGATGCGCATTAGGGCATCTAGGAGGTCATCGCTTATGTGTACATATTTATACTCCGTGTCGGGCGGCAAGTACTCCGGCGGGCTTGTCATGTATGAGCCATCTGCCGTGTACATCCCTGAGAGCACTTGAGTGACCCCTTGAATCTGCTTGTAGACATCTCCGCGCTGTAGCTGCTGTAGGGAGGATATGAGCTGCTCAAGTTCTGAAACTTCCTCGCCGCCGCTAAGCAGCATCTTGGTCTTAATGTACGTAAGATGCGAGGCCATGGTTACAAATTCACTGGCGATATCAAGATTTAGCTCAGCCATTTCATCGAGAAACCGCAGGTACTGATCCAAAATGGCGGAGATACTGATGTCTTTAATCTCAATTTTATCTTTGCTGAGAAGCTGGAGAATTATTACTAAAGGCCCCTCAAAGTCGGACATCTCATTTTTGGTTTTTACAACGCCTTCGAGCTTAAATACAGGAGCTTCCATTTAATTCACCAACCTAAACGCTACTTGTGAAACATACCAAAAACTTCCAAACAAAGTGCTTATAGCATTCGTCAAAAAACTGTTAAACTGGGGAACGAAAAATATAAGGGCTATAAGAACTATAAATCCATAACGTTCTAACTTCATGAGCCTGTAATAGCTCTGCTCAGGCAAGGCTGAAAACAGAATTTTTGAGCCGTCCAGAGGCGGGATTGGCAACATGTTAAACACGGCCAGCATTAAATTTATGGCGATAATGTTATTTATTAAGCTGTGCAGAAAAGCCGCCACTTGCGGGGACTGGAAGTCCAAATTAAATAAAGACATAGCCAGCAGGCCACGGAGAAAAGCAAAAAACAGCGCCAGGATTATGTTTGAGAGCGGGCCTGCAAAGGCGGTTACAGCCATAAACTTCTTGGGGTGCTTAAACACATTCATATTGACAGGCACAGGCTTTGCAAAGCCAAAACCGGCAAATACAATCATAAGCAGGCCGAACGGGTCAATATGCTTAATTGGGTTGAGGGTCAGCCTTCCCATGCTCTTTGCAGTATTGTCCCCTAGTCTATATGCTGTAAATCCGTGGGCAAGTTCGTGGACAGTAATGCCCAGAAGAAACGGAATAACTATGAGCAAGACGGATATTATCATAGTTTCTACGCTGTCGCCCGGCTGGATAACACTTCTATTAAACATTGTTCCAATCCTCTACTGCCTTAAATACTGCGTCCAACAAAAGCTCTTTGTTTGTCCCTTTTTCGGCAGAAAACGGGATTACTGGGATATCTTCGCGCAAATCTAAATCCCTGCGGATGACTTCTAGATTTTTGTCCTTTTCGCTATTTTTGAGCTTGTCAACCTTGTTCGCCACCACAACCATCGGGCAGCCTGTGGCCTTAAACCAGGCGCCCATTGTAAGGTCGTCCTTGGTCGGGGGGTGCCGTGAGTCCACAATCATTATCCCCAGCGCAATGTGGTCTGCACTAGAGAAATAAATCTCCATGAGCCCGGACCACCGAGCTTGCTCAGTCTTTGCAACCCTTGCGTAGCCATAGCCGGGCAAGTCTACAAAATAGGCCTTTTTGTCGATAAGAAAATAATTTATGTGTACAGTCTTACCGGGCCTTGAACTGACACGTGCAGCACTTTTGCGGTTTAGCAGCTTGTTAATAACCGAGGATTTCCCGACATTTGACTTGCCGGAAAACACTATTTGCGGCACTGTATCATGGAGCAGCCCGCCTGCGGCTGCGGCTGATTTTATAAATTCTACATTGTGTAAGTTCATGTTTATATCCTAATGTTTTATTGCAGCTCCTGTACCAGGCATGCGCAAATCTTCGCCGAGTATCGGCGGTACGGCCTTTAGGGCGCTCGGATTTTCGGCTGATGAAAAATCTAAGGCAATATCAATTATGCTGTCAATGTTGTCAGTGGCGATAAAGTTAAGTGCACTGCGGACAGTCTGGTCGATATCTTCCAAATCAGGCTCATTTTCAGCAGGGATTATAACTGTTTTCACTCCGGAGCGAAGGGCTGCCATGGTTTTTTCTTTGAGCCCGCCTATGCGCAGAATACGCCCCCTTAGTGTAATTTCACCCGTCATGGCAATATCGCGCCTGACAGGAGCTCCGCAGAGTGCTGAAATGACAGCTACGCACACTGTAATTCCCGCAGAAGGGCCATCCTTGGGAGTAGCTCCCTCTGGGAAATGTATGTGGATGTCGCTGGTTTTGTAAAAATCAGGCTCAAGCCCCAGCTTTTCCGCCCTGCTGCGTATGTACGACACCGCTGCCTGGGCAGATTCCTTCATTACGGTGCCAAGATTTCCTGTAAGCTCAAGTTTCCCCGTGCCCGGGAGGACAGAAACCTCAACTTCCAGCACAGCTCCGCCCGTCTGTGTCCAGGCCAAGCCGTTTGCAAGGCCTATTTCCATACCTTTGGATAAGGTTTCAGGCTGGTACTTCCTCACACCTAAATAATCTTCGAGCATGTCACAACTTAGATTTACGGATTTCACCTGCTTAGTGGCAATCCGGGACGCAGCTTTGCGGCATACGGCAGCAAGTTCACGCTCAAGTATGCGGACTCCCGACTCACGGGTATACTTGGAAATAATTTCAAGTACCGCATCATCCTTAAACTTAAGCTGATTGGCACGCAGGCCATGCTTCTTTCTCTGCTTTGAAATGAGATGGCGCTTTGCAATCTCAAGTTTCTCCATGTCAGTATAGCTGGTGAGTTCTATAACTTCCATCCTGTCAAGAAGTGGCTTGGGGATGGTGTCTGTTGTATTGGCTGTGGTTATAAACATAACCTCTGAAAGATCAAAAGGAACTTCCATGTAGTTATCGCGGAATGTAGCATTCTGCTCAGGGTCAAGTGCTTCAAGCAGAGCAGAGGCAGGGTCTCCCCTATGGTCGCGCCCCAGCTTGTCTATCTCATCTAATAGCATTAGAGGATTTCGGCTGCCCGCTTGCTTAATGGATGAAATTATCCTGCCCGGCATCGCGCCTACATAGGTCTTTCTATGCCCGCGGATTTCAGCCTCATCGTGGACCCCGCCCAGTGAGAGCCTTGCAAGTTTTCTATTTAACGCAGCAGCAACACTCACTGCTACAGATGTTTTGCCTACGCCCGGAGGGCCTACTAGGCAGATTATAGCTCCTTTTATGTGCGGGGAGAGCTGTCTTACAGCCAGAAACTCCAGTATGCGCTCCTTGACTTTTTCAAGGCCGAAGTGATCTCCGTCAAGAATTTTCCTCGCAAGGCCTATATCAATCCGCTCTTGAGTTGTGGTACCCCACGGCAGTTCTAGGCATACATCAAGATAGTTGCGAAGTACCGATGCTTCCGCCGAGCCGAAGGACTGCTTTTCCAGCCTGTCAACTTCTTTTAATATTTTCTCTTCTATTTCTTCGCTTAAACCTAGGGCTACTATGTTCTCCCTATAATGGCGAAACTCAGAAACCTCGTCCACATGGCCGTCGCCGAGCTCTGACTGAATTATTTTTAGCTGCTCCCTGAGCACATGGTCCCTGTGATGCCCCTCAAGGCGAACTCTGAGCTTGGAGTCAATCTGCCTTTCAATGGCCAAAACTTCAATCTCCCTAGCAAGCATATCGCAGATAAGTTCAAGGCGCTTAACAGGCTTTATCGTTTCAAGTATTAACTGTTTTGATTCAGGGCGGGTGTACATATTTTGGATTATGTAGTCGGCGGTTTTGCCCGGCTCTGTGAATGCAAACAAGGCCAGAACCGTTTCCTTTGAAACATTTCCTGACAGTGCCGCATAAGTGTCGAATAGGTTTATGCACTTGCGCATAAGGGCCTCAACCCTCACTGTCTTTTTTACCAGAGGCTCCTCAGCAATAGGCTCTACCTCAGCTAAGAAGTATTTGCTATCAGAAACAAGCGAAACCAAGCGGGCACGGCATGTTCCTTCAACTAAAACCTTCATGCCTCCACCCGGAATTTTGAGCACCTGTTTTACATAGCAGATTGTTCCAATTTTATATAAATCACGCTCGCCAGGAGTTTCTTTATGCAGATCCTTCTGAGCGAGCAGGAATATTTTCCTGTCGCCATTTGTTGCAGCATCTAAGGCTCCTGTTGACATTGTGCGTTCAACATCGAAGTTTAGGAGCATATCCGGAAACACTGATAAACCGCGCAAAGCCAAAAGCGGCAATGATTCCGTAATTATTGTAGTATGTTCGTCCATTTGTATCTCCTTCGTCCATCGCGGCACGGAGCCGTGGCTTTCGCCGCCTCAGGGGCAAAATGCAGATCTAAAAATTAATGCAAAGGATTAGGCATTACAATGTGTTACCTAATCCAAATGGCATATGTTTATCTGTTAGGATGCAGAAACTGCATCCGGATCAATTTGGGGTTTAGGCCGCTTCGTTATAAGCGGAGGTGCTGATTCGGTAATGCATTGCTCAGTAATTGTAACCTTCTCAATCTTCTTATCTGAGGGGATCTCATACATTATCTGGAGCATCGCCTTCTCCATTATGCTCCGTAGACCGCGGGCACCTATTTCCATGGCTATTGCCTTCTCAGCAATCGCGGCGAGAGCTTCATCCGTAAACTCAAGGGTTACGTTGTCATAACCCAAAAGGGTGGTGTATTGCCGCACAACAGAATTCTTAGGCTCTTTTAGAATGCGCACCATATCCTCCCTTGTCAGGGATTTGAGAGGGGCGATTACAGGCATACGCCCAACCAGTTCAGGTATAAGGCCAAACTTGAGCAGATCGTGGGATTGGATGTTTGAAAGAATTTCTCCTACATCCTTGTCTTTTTTGCTCTTTATTTCAGCACCGAAGCCCATGCTCTTCTTGTCAAGCCTGTTTTCGATTATTTTGTCAATGCCCTCAAATGCACCGCCGCAGATAAAGAGTATGTTTGTGGTATCAATGCTTATAAACTCCTGATGTGGGTGTTTGCGCCCACCTTGAGGCGGAACATTTGACACTGTGCCTTCGAGAATTTTAAGCAGTGCCTGCTGTACACCCTCGCCTGAAACATCTCTTGTAATCGAGGTGTTTTCGCTCTTGCGGGTTATCTTGTCAATTTCGTCTATGTATATTATGCCGCACTGCGCGCTTTCAACGTCAAAGTCGGCAGCTTGCAGAAGCCGAAGCAAGATGTTTTCCACATCGTCGCCCACATAGCCCGCTTCCGTGAGAGTGGTTGCATCGGCAATGGCGAACGGAACCTTGAGGATTTTAGCAAGTGTCTGTGCAAAAAGAGTCTTGCCGCTCCCTGTCGGCCCGATGATGAGTATATTGCTTTTTTGCAGCTCCGAGTCGTTTTCACTCATGTGCAGCAGCCGTTTGTAATGATTGTAAACCGCCACTGCCAGAGCTATTTTCACGTCGTCTTGACCCACCACATATTCATCCAGCACCGCGCGGATTTCAGCGGGTTTGGGAAGGCGCCCAAATTCAATATCAAGGTCACCTATGTCGGGCTGGAGCATTGTCATGGGGGCATAGTCCTCACCGAGAATGCTCAAGCACAGTGAAACGCATTCGTCACAGATATATGTGGCACCCTGGCCTGCTATAATACGGTTAACTTGTTCTTGTCTTTTTCCGCAGAAACTGCAACGAACGCCCTTGGCTTCGTTATACTTTGCCATCTATGTGTTACTCCTTTGGGTTTATCGTTTGAAAATAATGCTGTCGATTATGCCGAAATCTTTCGCCTCTTCAGCAGTCATGAAATTATCGCGCTCTGAGGCATCACGCACAACATCCTTGGTCTTGCCGGTGTTTGCCGCGAGAATTTCGTTTAGCTTATCCTTGGTGCGCAGAATTTTCTCTGCGTGGATTTGGATATCGGAGGCCTGACCTCTAAAGCCGCCTGATGGCTGGTGAATCATAATCTCAGAGTTGGGCAGGGCGATACGTTTGCCCTTGGCACCGGCAGCCAGGAGAAAAGCTCCCATGCTGGCAGCCATGCCTATGCATATGGTCGATATGTCCGCCTTGACGTACTGCATCGTGTCATAAATTGCAAAACCTGATGACACTGAGCCGCCGGGGCTGTTTATGTAAAACTGGATATCCTTATCGGGGTCTTGGGCTTCAAGATAGAGAAGCTGAGCTACAATCAAGCTGGCTGTAACATCATTAACTTCATCACTTAAAATAATTATTCTATCATTTAGCAGTCTTGAAAAAATATCGTAAGACCGCTCACCTCTTGCGGTTTGTTCAACAACATAAGGAACAAGGCTCATGTTTTCATCTCCTTAATCTATTTTTCGTCGCTATCTGCCTTTTTCTTAGCCGCAGGCTTTTTGGCGGCAGGCTTCTTGGCTGCCGGCTCTTTTGCTTCTGCGGGTTCTTTTGCAGCTGCGGTTTTCTTAGCAACGGGCTTCTTGGCAGCAGTGGCTGCTTTAGCCTGCGGCTCTTTCTCATCTGCTCCCTTTTGCGCGGCCGGCTTCTTGGCAGCGGGCTTCTTGGCGTCCGCCGCAGCTTTTTTCTCGCCGTCCGCAGCCTTTTTGGGCTTAGCTTTGACCGGTGCTTTCTTATCCTCAACAGCCGCATCAATCACATCTGCAATTTTCTCAGTCGGAGCTTCGGCAACTGCTGTGTCAGTAATCAGCTTGGCTGCGCGGCGTGTTTTAAGATCGGCTGCTATGCGCTCTTCCTCAACACTTTCTTTAAGCTCGGCAATTTCCATGTTAAAGCGCTCCGCCGCAGTGGCGTATTCTTTTTCAATCTCTTCAGCGCTGATTTCAAAGGCCTCAAGTTCGGCAATTTTGTCCAGGGCTAAACTCACCTTAACCTGCTTCTCGCTCATACCCCTCATGCTCTCCCTAAACGCCTCAGGTGTGGTACCCATCATCTGTAGGTACTGTGAGGGATCCATTCCGTAGCCTTGGATTTGCCGCACGAAATTATCTATGGCCAAGTCAATCTGTGCCTCAACCATCACATCTGGAACTTCAGCTTCCATGTTTTCAATAACTTTTTCTAAAAGTGCGTTCTCAAATGCCGCATCCACTTCATTTTGCCTTGTATCGCTGAGCCTCTTTCTTATGTCAGCCTTATACTCTTCCAATGTATCAAACTCTGAAACATCCTTGGCAAACTCATCATCAAGTTCAGGAAGCTGCTTTTCTTTAATCTCGTTTAGCTTTACCTTGAACACAACTTCTTTGCCCGCTAGCTCAGGTGTGTACTCTTCAGGGAACACTAAATCTAAGTCCCGCTCTTCCCCGGGGGACATGCCTACTACCTTTTCCTCAAATCCCGGTATAAAGGCCTTGGAACCCAACTCTAGTTCATAACCTTCAGCCTTGCCGCCTTCAAACTGCTCGCCGCCCACATAGCCATCAAAATCAATGACAGTTATATCGCCTAGCTGCGCAGGGCGCTCAGCCTTCTCAATGCGGGCATTGCGCATTTGGACGCTCGCGATTTCAGCGTCAATTGCACTTTCAGGAATCTCCACAGCTTCTTTTACCGCCTTGAGCCCCTTGTACTCTCCGAGAGTGACTTCCGGATAAACAGACACCGTGATTACCATGTCCAGGCCATTATTGCCCTCTTTAATATCTACATCAGAAATCTGCGGCTGCCCGACTGTTTTTAAGTCGGTGTTCTCGTCCGCAAATTCCACGACATCCGGTGCTAAAATATCAAGCGCATCGGGGTGGAATACGGATGCTCCATACATTCCTTCAATCATTTTCCTAGAGGCCTTGCCTCTGCGGAATCCCGGCACTGCAACGCTCTTTCTGTTCTTGATAAAAGCCTTGCCTATCGCCGAGTCAAACTCTTCATGAGTCACCTCGACAACAATCTCGTAAGTGTTCTTTTCTTTCTTTTCACATGATCTAATCTTCAAAGCTGCTTCCTCCTGCCAATTTAAGCCATTTGTATTTTAGGCATATCCAATTTATTTTATCAGAAAAGTAGCCATAATGCAATAATTTTAATTTTGATTCTTTCACGAAAAATTCAGCAGGCACCAGACTGTAGTGGGCCTAGCGCTTAGCTAGGCCCACTACAGTCTGGCATCTGCGCAGCAGTACTCAAAAAATGCTCTATCTCGCACTTGTCCACCGTAATCCCAATAAATGTAAGAGTGGACTCAGAGTACCCCTTAAAATACTCTATACTCACATCTTCTCTGGCAATATTTAGCAAAATGGGGCCGCCGGCGGTATTGAGAACGCCTTTTACCCTAAATAAATCGCCAAACACACCCGAAACACTCATGTCGCAAAGTTCGTCAAGCGCCTCCTGGGAGAAGGGCTCCGGAGGCTTGACTGTGGCAGATTGAAAGCGCCCGTGGATATGTTCGGGGTAGTTGAAAACCATCCCTTTCCGGTCTGTTAACAAGGCCTTAAAATCTTCGGAGCTAAACTGCTCCCACTTTTTGGCCATTATGAATGCCTCAGGGTTAATATTGCGCAAATCCGCAACCAGTTCATCAGGAGCGCAGCGGCTTTTTTCTAGCTTGCTAATTACCAAAGTCGGGGCGTTTTTAATCTGGTTGTACAAAAAGTTCCCAAACATTGCCTTGGCATAAGTAAAATTGACTCCATCCACAATTGTAAGGACATTTCCAATCACGCATTTTTGCTTTATCTCAGGTACTTTCAAGATATCAAAGAAATCATCGAATATAAAAATCCCCGAGGGTTCAAATACAATGTGCGTTGGGGAAAAGGCTTCTATAACCTTGATAATAGCGACAGAAACTTCACCTTTGAGGGTACAGCAGATACAGCCCCCGAACATCTCAACGGCTTCAAATCCATCTGCTTTTATTATGTCCGCATCAAGGCCTGTCTGCCCAAACTCGTTGACAATATAAACAGGCTTTGCGCCCGTTTCCATATAGTGCTTTAGGAGCAAGTTGCAAAACGTGGTCTTGCCTGCCCCTAGAAAGCCCGATATTAAATCAATACTTACCATCTACTACCTCGTTAGCGTTTATCGGAATTTTTAGACCCTAGGGAATCAAGGTATGAATCATAGGCTGCCCAAAATGACTCCACCTGTTTGTGAGTGCCGGTGCCCCTCGGATCTGAAGCCGCAGCGAGCAAAGCTGCCTCCCTCTCCTCTTGTGATGGGCGCACTGTTTCCTCCTTGTGGCTCTCCGCGGCCGCAGGGCTTGCGGGCACAGGAGCACTTGCAGGTGTGGGTGCAGACGCGCTTGCGGCCGCTGCCGCAGGGGGAGGGGCACTTAAGGGCATTGTGATACCTGTGGGTACAGGGGCGCTCACAGCCACCGGGCTGAGCATGGGCTCCGGGGTTAATTGGGCACTACTTTTAATTTGAAAAGGAATCGCCCTCTCACGCAGCGCCTGCCGGACAAAAGCGTTAATCGCAGTTGTCATATTAAACCCTAATTCATTAAACAAGCTGTCCGCCTGCTCTTTTATGTCCTTATCCATACGGATGTTCACATTAATTTGGTTTGGCATTTACTAATTACCACCTGTCTGAAATATGTAACATTATATATAAGTTTACGCACAGTGTCAATAATTTAATCGGCATTTTCCGCACAAAGCACACTAAAAGGCACTGGGTAGGCGGCTGGTTTACCGGGGCTTTTACCCCTTACTCCAATATCTTATGCGGCGTAAAATCCAGAAAGTCTGCCGCAATTAACCCATAAGTAATTCCATCAAATTCTCCGATGGCTGCATATTTGTGGCCCTGACTGTGAAGATGACCGTACCAGCATTTGCTTATGTTAAATTCATTCATCACAGCTATGATTTCGTGGCAGATCAGACTTCTAAATCTAGGCGGGTAGTGAAAAAAACAAAACTTCTCATCTGCATCCCCCGCCGCTAAGAGCGAAGCTCTTAAACGCCCTGCCTCGCGCGTCATAATTTTTTTGTTCTGCTGGGCATCCACATCTTCCTCGTTTACCCAGCCGCGGGTTCCGCAAATTGCAGTACCTTTGTAAAAAAAACAATTGTTGTGAAGAATCTCCACGTTTTCAATGCCATTGATGAGTAAAAAGGCTTTCATTTTGGCCGCAGTTGACCACCAGTAGTCATGATTGCCCTTGAGAATAATCTTCTTTCCAGGCAGCTCACTGAGAAACTCGAAATCCGGCAGGCTCTCTTCAAACGACATCCCCCACGAAGTATCCCCGCAGAGCACACAGACATCATCAGGCTCAAGCACTGAGAAGCCTGATTTAATTTTGTCCATATAGTTAGACCAGCCGCCTCCAAAGATATCCATGGGCTTGTCAGTGCCGCAGGATAGGTGCAGGTCGCCGATTGCGTAAAGAGCCATATTTCTATCCTCGCAAAAATTTCAAAACTTCATCTTTCATCTGCTCCACCGGCACAACACTGTCAAAGCGCGGAGTTTTGCCCTTAAGCCCTGCAAGAGGTCCCGGCACAGGCGCACCGGTTGCAGCCCAAAGCGCATCAAGCAGCTCAAGCCCGCTGCCGCTTTTTTGGGGAGCTCCGAGGGCATCTAGGACGCTGTCGCAAAACTTAAAGGGGCTGGCGGTGGAAACCACAACTGCCGGAGTATTGTCTCCCGTTTCATTTCTATAATCACTCAAAACTTTGTATGCAACGGCCGTGTGAGTGTCCATGAGGTACTTACTTTCATTAAATACTTTGAAAACCGTACTCATGGTGTCTTCCTCCGAGCACATGCCGCTTGCAAATATGTGCCGTATCTCATCTGCCATATGCTCAGGAACCTCGTAGTGCCCCGCCGAGCTTAAAGTTGACATATACTGCGTCACTGCTGCACCGTTTTTGCCCGATAGCTCAAAAATAAGCCGTTCAAGGTTACTGGACACAAGAATGTCCATGGAGGGCGAAGCCGTTGTATAAAACTGCCTGTTCCTATCGTATTTCCCTGTATTTATGAAGTCCGTCAGGACATCGTTGCGGTTGGAGGCGCATATGAGTTTCCCAATAGGCAAGCCCATTTTCTTAGCATAGTACCCTGCGAGAATATTTCCGAAGTTTCCAGTGGGGACACAGAAGTTGATTTTGCTGCCATATTCTATACGCCCTGCTGCTAGTAAGTCACAGTATGCTGATACATAGTACGCAATTTGAGGCACTAGCCTGCCCCAGTTTATGGAGTTTGCAGAGGAGAGGAAAACACCCGCCTTTGATAGCTCCTCCCTTAGCACAGTATCAGAAAAAATGTTTTTTACCCCCGTCTGGGCATCGTCGAAGTTTCCTATTACCGCGGCTACATTAACATTTCCACCCTCCTGCGTGGCCATCTGGAGCTGCTGAACATCCGAGACTCCTTCACTGGGATAAAAAATCATTATTTTAGTGCCAGGCACATCCTTAAACCCTTCAAGAGCCGCCTTGCCTGTGTCGCCTGAGGTGGCTACAAGAACGCAGACATCCCGCTTTTCATCAGTCTTTTTAAGGGCTGCCGTCAGAAGGCGCGGCAGCATTTGAAGCGCCATATCCTTAAATGCACAGGTGGGGCCATGCCAAAGCTCCAGAAAATATGTGTTATCATTGAGTTTGTGCAGCGGAGCTATCCTGGAATCGGAAAAACCAGGGGCGCTGTAGGCCTCATCAGCAAAAATGCTGATTTCCTCTGTTGTAAAGTCGCTCAGAAAGCTGCTCATTATATGGGCGGCCCGGTCTTTGTAAGGCTTTGCAGCAAGCTCTTCAATAATTTGCCTTGAAAGCTCCGGATAAGACTCGGGAACATAAAGCCCGCCGTCCTCTGATAAGCCCTGGGCTATTGCCTGAGCTGAAGAAATTCTTTTTTCACTGCCTCTTGTACTTTGGTATAGCATTATGTACACGTTCCTTTCGGTAATATTATCTCAGCATTTCACTCAAAAGCATTTTCAATATGAATAATCTCCGGAGCCTGCGCATCCGGGGCATAAATTTCAATTACATCAAACCGGGGCTGTAGCTTTGTCTTGTGGGAGCTTAGCCACATACTTGCAGTGGCTTTAATTTTCTCTTGCTTGCTCTTTGTCACCTGCTCCCTGGCCTGTGCAAAGTTTTTGCTCTTTCTGAGCTTGACCTCGGCGAACACAATGTAGCTTAAATCCTTGACTATAAGGTCAATTTCTCCGAAAAACGACCTAAATCCTGTTTCGACGGTTGCATAACCTTTTTCACTTAGATATTTTAACGCGAGGCTCTCCCCCAAATCGCCCAAAACTTTGCTTACGGGTTTGGCAGGATGTTCGTCCGGGCTATAGGTCCCTCCAAAAGTTTCCTGATTTATGCTTCCGGTTTTCCATTTCTTTAGAAATGTAACCCGGTGGATATCCGACGGGCCATGTTCATTTAACCTCTCATAATGCAGCTTCGTGCCGTACCCCTTGTGCTTTTCAAAGGCATACTGCGGGTATTTCTCCGCCATTTCCAACATATGCCTGTCTCTGCTCACCTTGGCAAGAATTGACGCTGCTGCAATTGAGGCTGATTTGGCATCACCTTTTACAATACAGCTCGTGCGGCACTTGGCTGAGGGTTCCCTATTTCCGTCAATTAGTGCAATGCAGGGCTTATTTTTTAGGGTATCTATCGCCCGGTTCATGGCGATAAATGTGGCCTTTAGTATATTGTGCTCATCTATTTCTTCGTGAGTTGCCATACCGATAGAATAATCAACGGCAAGTTTTTTAATATCATAAAAAAGTTTGTCACGGGTTTTCTCAGAGAGCTTCTTGGAGTCTCCGAGCTCAGGGATGCTGGTCAAGGGTGGTAAAATTACGGCGGCTGCATAAACAGGCCCCGCAAGGGGCCCGCGTCCGGCCTCGTCAACGCCGCATATGAGGCGCAGGCCGTTATCTATGCACTCCTTTTCGTAGTACCACATGTCCGTCAATTTAACATCTCCAATGTAATCCGCCCCAACTTGCCGCCCCGGAACTCGTCGAGAAGTATAACTGCCATCCGCGTAATGTCAGCCTCTGCGCCCGAGAGCAGAAAACCCCGTTTGCGGGCGGCCGATTCCAATAGCTCAAAGCCTGTCCCACAGGCTAAGGGGTCTATTTTGTATCTCTCGGCAAGCCTCTGAGGATAATGCTCTTTAAGCCGCAGCATAAAATTGGCGCCCAATGTTTCAATATCCATAATCTGATCACGGATTGCCCCTGTAAAAGCCAGGTTTTCCGCAACCGTCTGGTCTTCAAATCTAGGCCATAGAACGCCCGGCGTGTCTAAAAGCTCAAGGGTTTTGTCGAGCTTTATCCACTGTTTGCCACGGGTAACCCCCGGCCTGTCTGAGGTTTCGGCTGCTTTGCGCTTGGCAACCCTGTTTATAAATGACGACTTGCCGACATTGGGAATCCCCACCACCATGACACGCAGAACCCGCCCCGTCTGGCCTTTGGCGTTGTAGCGTGCAATTTTTTCGGAAAGAAGCGTGCGCACTGCGCTAGAAAAATTGTTTACGCCCTTGCCGTTTTTGCAGTCAGTTTCCAAAACAGCCGCCCCGTCTGCTCTAAACTTGGCTGCCCACAGCTTAGTTGCTTCCGGATCGGCTTGGTCAATTCGATTGAGAATAACAAGGCGGGGCTTGCCTGCTGTCATATCATCAATATCGGGATTTCTGCTAGAATACGGTATGCGGGCGTCCATCACCTCGCACACAGCATCAATTAGCTTGAGATTCTCGGCAATCATCCTGCGCGCCTTGGTCATATGCCCCGGAAACCACTGTATGTTCATATCCTCGCGCATTGATTTACCTCCAGTCAAATTCTGGCCCCTGGCCTATCTCGCAACTCCAATGCGGCTCCAGTCCCGCGGATTATGTGCATCCGCACCGGGGATTGCAATAAACACAACCTGTCCGAGAATATAGCGCGTATCCACCATGCCTACCTCGCGGTCACGGCTGTCGGTGGAGCTATTTCTGTTGTCGCCCATGACAAATACATACCCCTCGGGCACCCAAACAGGCCCTTGAAAACCAGCCCTGTTGTTATGCGTGCGCTCAAAGATATATGGCTCGTAAATTATTTCACCATCGACAAAAACATCGCCCGTTTCAAAATCAATGTCAACCGACTGCCCTTGCGTCGCAATAACTCTCTTGACAAGAGGCGTTCCGCCGAATGTAGCCGATGTAGACTGAAATACAACAATGTCGCCGTTGCTGGGGGTATAAAACAGGTTTGACATAATCACCCTGTCCCTGTCGTGGAGCGTACCCATCATTGACGGGCCATCAACGCCGATTGTCCTGCCCACAAACACGAAAACAAATATTCCGGATATAACTGCCGCGACTATGCACTGAAGCCAGTCGTAGAGCTCCATACGGGTTTTACTGCCCTCGTCCGGATCGTCCTCGTGAAAATCCTCATCACCGTTAACTTCATAATCAAAACTAGGCTCTTGGCCGTATTCATCTTGATTGTACCCATCACCGGTATGATCATCTTTTTTGTTTATGCTCATGCAAAAGTGCTCCTTAAAATTATGACTTACTTCATAATAGATATTATACACAAAACCGGAATAAAAAAAAGGGGTCAGCGCCCCTTTTTTTTGTTGTGAACTAGATTCTTTCCTTGACTTTTGCCCTTTTGCCCACTCTGTCACGCAGATAATAAAGTTTAGCTCTTCTAACTTTACCACGCCTGACTGTTTCAACAGAAACTATGGTCGGTGAGTGAACGGGGAACACTTTCTCACATCCGACATTGTAAGAGATGCGTCTTACTGTAATTGTTTCGTTGATGCCACCGTGTTTTTTTGCTATAATAGTGCCTTCAAATGCCTGATTTCTCTCGCGGTTACCTTCCTTGACACGAACTGTAACTCTTACTGTGTCACCTACGTTCATGGTGGGAAGTTCGGGTTTTAGGTATTGATCACTAAGTGCCTTGACTAAATCCATCGCTGATTTCCTCCCTTCGTGCAAATGTTCATGCCGCACCTTGGCAGCAGCGGACCATTTTTAATCAAAATACAAGCGAATGTTATAAACGCGCCAGAAAATACTACCACATCTACCCAATAAATGCAACACAAAATTAAGTTAAAATTAAATCTTTTTTCAAAACTATCGCACTTATAAAAAAAATGTGATACAATAGCGGTTGTGCGCAGTGAGCACAAAATGTCATGTCAAAAACATGCGCAAATAGTTCCGTTACGGAGGGATTTAATTTGAGGCGATTAAACCGGGCAATAGATAAGTTCTGCCTTAAACACAGGCGGTTCGGCATTCCTAGGCTTATGCTTTATATAATTTTTGTTTCTGCACTGGTATTTTTGTTTGGGGGCCAGCTCATACCGGTAATGGAATTTAGGCCGGCACTCATTCTCAGGGGCGAAGTCTGGAGGCTTCTCACATGGGTATTTGTGCCAGTTAACCGCAACACCAATATATTCTTTATGGCAATAACATTCTACTTTTATTATTTTATTTCAAGCACCCTTGAGAGCGAATGGGGCACAGCCAAGTTCACGGTCTATTACTTATCCGGTGTCGCTTTGCATATAATTTACGGCCTTGTTATGTTCTTTGTACTCGGGCGCACCATATTAATAGCACCGATTTATTTGAATTTGTCAATGTTTTTTGCATTTGCTGTGCTGTTTCCCAACAATGTTGTAAGGCTATTCTTCTTTATTCCTATCAAAATTAAATGGCTGGCGATTTTCAATGCTGCATTTTTCGGCTTTTCCATAGTCAGCGAGATTATTGACGGGCGGATGTTCATGGCTATCTTGCCTGCGGTAGCGCTGCTCAACTTCTTTATAATATGCGGCGGGGATCTTCTAGACCACTTAAGGCCTGTAAGAGCCCGCGCATCCCCTCAGACCATAAACTTTCAAAAAGAAGCAAAAAAAGTTAAGCGGGAACAAGCAGGCCAGCCCTACCGCCACAAATGCGCGGTTTGCGGCAAAACCGACACCCAGTTTCCTGATATGGAGTTTAGATACTGCTCAAGATGCAATGGCTATCACTGTTTTTGTTCAGAGCATATAAATAACCATGTACATTTTGACTAATTGTGCAAGGCTCTCACCTTTGATGCGCGGCATCTGAGGCTGGCAATCTGGCCACCTGCGGCTATTACATTTCATTTCACTTACAAAGGAGCAAACTAAAAATGGCAAAGAAAAGTTTCAAATTTAACAAAGATTTAGCAAACACCCTAAAGGGCGGCGTCATCATGGACGTTTCAACACCAGAGCAAGCTGCTATTGCCGAAGGGGCTGGCGCATGTGCCGTCATGGCTCTTGAGCGCATTCCCGCAGATATACGTGTAGCAGGTGGCGTTTCGCGCATGAGCGACCCTAAAATGATAAAAGGCATACAGGAAGCTGTCAAAATCCCTGTAATGGCCAAATGCCGCATCGGGCATTTCGTAGAAGCCTCCATATTGCAGGCAATTAAAGTAGACATGGTGGACGAGAGTGAAGTGCTCTCCCCTGCCGACGACAAGTACCACATCGACAAAAGAAAATTTGATGTCCCATTTGTCTGCGGTGCCAGGGATCTAGGTGAAGCGCTACGGCGCATAAACGAAGGTGCTGCCATGATCCGCACCAAGGGCGAAGCAGGCACGGGAGATGTAATACAAGCTGTCAGGCATATGAGAACCATGCAGAGCGAAATGCGCCAAATCACATCCATGCGCGAAGATGAGCTTTACGATATGGCCAAGACCTTGCAAGTTCCCTTTGAGCTTGTGCTGTACGTCCGTGAACATGGCAAGCTCCCCGTGGCCAACTTCTCCGCAGGCGGCGTAGCCACCCCTGCTGACGCTGTTCTCATGATGGAACTGGGCGCTGAGGGCGTTTTTGTGGGCTCAGGCATATTCAAGTCCGGCGATCCTGCAAAGCGTGCAGCGGCGATTGTGAAGGCTGTGGCAAACTATAAGGATGCGCATATGCTCGCCAAGCTCTCGGAAGATCTCGGCGAGGCCATGGTGGGCATCAATGAAAATGAAATTGAAATCCTTATGGCTGAGCGCGGAAAGTAGCGCGGAAAGCAAGCTCTCCCACCTAGGGATATTAAGACGTAACGCTTCTAAGGGCGGCCTGCTGTGGCCGCCCTTGTGCGTTTATTTATATTACTGCAAGGCTTTCTTAAAATCCTGTGGGATCTTCGGGAACTATCAGCGCAAGAATTAGGTACAGCACCCAGCCAAAGCCCGGAATGATTATGGCGAGAATCCTCACAATAATCGGGTCGATGTTAAAATATTCCGCCACACCCCCGCAGACACCTGCGATCCATTTATTTTTCCTCGAACGGTAAAGACGTTTTGGTTCCATTTACTTCTCCTCCTTTTAGCTTTAGCCAAAAAAACTATGCAACAGACCGGATTGCTAGGCAACCCGGTCTGTCTTATTTTTAATGTCAATTGAACCTCTTGTTCTTGTTCTTACGCGCAGCTTCAGACTTCTTCCGGCGCTTGACACTAGGACTCTGATAGTATTCCTTTTTTCTCAGATCCGATAGGACTCCGGACTTCGCGCAATTGCGCTTAAATCTCTTTAAGGCGCTGTCTAAGGATTCATTATCTTTGACATGGACTTCCGACACATTTTTCCCTCCCTCCGATACGTGCATAAAGCACGCTTAAGGGTCACTCATTGGACACTCAGTTTGACTTTAGCATAAATATTATAATGTCGCATTGGCTTCTTGTCAATATTTAATTTAACTCTATTACATCACTTTCATCCGAAATTTTAATATTTTCTTCCACAACAGGTGGCATTCCGTCCTCTGGAGCTACCGGGAAGGCTGAATTTGCCTGTATCTCCTCTCGTGTGCTGTCTTCAATTTCAGAACCCAAAAACCCAGGTATTGACATTCCAGCCATCTTAAACATCTCATTAAGCGGCGGGATTGAGCGCATCATTCCCGATAGAAAGCTGGATGTCGTCGATGCCCCTCCATCCCCACTCATGGAATCCCACACTGTAATTTTGTCGATTTGCAGGTTCTTAATGGCTTCAACTTGAATTTTTACAAGTTCTTCGATCTTGTCAGTTAGCATAAGCTGAACTGCGGCTTGCGGGTCTCCTCCGGCTGCCTCAACCACTTTGCTAAAGCCGGCGGCTTGCTTTTCCAAAATCTCCTGCATACCACGGGCCTGAGCTTCCATGCGGGCAAATATTGCATCCGCCTCACCCTTGGCACGGCGCCTAGCTTGCTCCGCGTCCGCCTCAGCTTCGAGTTCTAAGCGCTCTTTGGCTATGCGGGCTTTTACTATGATATCCGCCTGCCCTGTGGCTTCATCGCGCTCAGCCCTGGCTTTTTCTGCTGCCTGCTGGGCTGCATAGGCTTCTTCCAATGCACGAGCTTCTGCGGTCCTCTCAGCTGCTGTGGCGCGGCGTAGGGCTTCTGCTTCCTGCTCACGGCGCGTAGCATCTGACTGTGAGATAAGAGCCTTGGAGCGGTTTTCACCCTCTACAGCAGAGGCATCAGACTCCGCAACAGAGATACGCTGCGTACTAAGAGCCTTCGAAGCACCTATAGAACCATCGCGGTTTTTCTCGGCAACACTCTGCTTGGCATCATTTATAGCCTTTGCAGCGGCTTCTTTACCCAGAGCTTCAATATAGCCTGATTCGTCTGTAATATCCGTGACATTTACGTTAATAAGGCGCAGGCCTATTTTTTTAAGTTCGGTTTCCACATTGTAGGAAACAGCTTCTAAAAACTTGTCCCGGTCTGTGTTAATTTCTTCGATTGCCATGGTTGCAATTACAAGCCTGAGCTGACCGAAGAGGATATCCCTTGCAAGGTCTTGTATTTCAGCGGTTCTCAAGCCTAGCAGGCGTTCCGCCGCATTTTGCATAACGCCGCTTTCGGTGGAAATACCCACAGTGAAGCGCGAAGGCACGTCAACACGTATGTTTTGCTGCGACAGGGCATTTGACAAATCTACGTTGATTGTCATTGGCGTAAGTTCCAGGTACTGAAATGACTGCACTATTGGCCAGATAAATGCCGCACCGCCGTGGATGCATTTTGCGGATCTGGGGCTTCCATCAGGGTTTGAGCCTACCTTACCATAAATTATCAGAACCTTGTCCGAGGGACATTTGCGGTAGCGTGAGAGAAACAGAAGAAGCATAGTAAATACAAATAAGACTGCAACAACTGCGACTATCAAGGTGGTGGGATTCATGTTCATTCTCCTCTTAAATATAATTTCATGTATTAGAAATCGGCTGTACTATAAGGCAATCCTTACCGCACACGCCGATTATTTCTACTTTAGTTCTGGGAGTGAGCGCAACTTCACTATCAGTCACAGCATCAAGCTCGACAAAGCGCTCTTGCAAAACCATAGTTATTTTTCCTGAATTTGTACGTGACGGAGGTATAGTTATATATACCTCCGCCTGTTGAGAAATTGCATTGTTAATATTTAAGTTTCCGCTATCTTGCATCCTAAGCGCAAATCTAATGATGAGCGAGGCTAAAATCATGGCTGCGACGCCCGACAAAAGGGCTATTTGAACCGCCCATATTGTGGGGATGCCTGCTGATAGCGCAGCTAAGCCAGACCAGCCGCCTAGAGCAAAAAAGGCAACTATGCCGCGTATGGTGAAAATCCTAAAAATGCTCGCATTCCCGTAACTACCTGCTTCATTTGCAGGACTGTCATAGGAGTCCATATCTGCATCAGACTCAGGCCCGCCAACGCCGAAGCCCAAAATCATAAGCAGTAGCTGCAAAAACATAACCAGCGTCATGGGTATTGCAGCAGTTGCCATAATTTGACCAGCCGTACCTAAACTAAGCCACCATGCGGAAATCCATTCCATAGCTACCAACTTTCAGAAAGATTCTTATAACTATTTACAAAGACATTTCCGCTCTTTACTTCGTAGCCTTTCTAGTAAACCAAGGCCTGCTCACGAGCTTGTCGTCTTTATTTGGTCCGTCATCATCTATTATCATTTTTTCAACACTGCCTGCATCCCACTCGCGTAAGGTCTGCGCAACAGTCTTTGGTTTTCCGTTTGAGTCTTCTTCTTCAGTTTCTACAGCCTGCTGTGGCTGTGGCTCTTTTTCATCCTCTTTCTTCGTTTCTTCTTCTTCAATCTCCTCAGGGCTTTCAAGCTCGTGCAGCACTTGGCGCATCATAGACTCAGTGCGTCTTTTGACATCTGTGCAGACACAGGCATACATCATTAGCGATAAAGCCTTCTTCAGCCTTGTCCCCGCACCTGGCGTAGGGCCTTCGTAATCTTGCAGAAGCTCTTCTACTACAGCCTCTACACCGCTGGCTTGACCCATACGGCTCAAAGCCTCACAGAGCAAACTAAATAATTCACTCTCTTTTATAATGCCGTCACCCTCATTTCCGTCACCGCTGACGAAGCTCATGAGCTGAGCAATGTGCTCAAGTTTGATGCACTCTTTTAGAGCGTTTATTATAAGGATTCTGGCAATATGAACTTCTTCGTATTTTTTGCCTCTCGGATGAGCCACCCAACCGCGCTTGACCCAGTTTTGAATGGTTGAGCCCTCTAGGCCGGTAACAGCGCAAACCTGAGACAGGCTTAGCCCGCCTGTGGCTTCGAGAAGCATAGCTATTTTAGAAAAACCTTTTTCACGGGGCTCAATATATGCCTCGATTCCGGGTAAGAGTTTTTCTTTTGTATCTGACATGATACCTCCCTCTCCATACGTGACAGTGTAGGTTCGGCACACCACTGAATGGTGGTTAAAATATTGTATCACGGGTTCAAATGAACGTCAAGTGGGAATGCGTTTTTTCAAAAACCTCAGAAGATACCGGGCTGTTGCAGGTACCTGCAACAGCCCCTGTTAGGCCTTGGATTCTTACGCCCCCAACTAGACTACAGTAGCCCTTTGAATTTGTCTCTCGGTAGTTATTGCTCCTGGCACAGAACTCGGTCTTTCCAGAATCGTCCAGTCAAGATGCGGAAGCAGTTGTGTCCATATAACATTATTGTTGCCAAGACGGTCAAATAATGTGGAATGGGTGGCCTCTTGCAGGTACAGATAGTACCATGTGCTCATGTCAGTTTTGTCAGGCCAGCGGATGCGTCCGGGAAGTAAGTTGTTTGTAGAGTCCACAACTCTGTCAAGCATACGGCAAACTATTGCAGCTGTTTCAGCGCGGCTCATAAGTGCATTTGGATTAAACCCGCCGCCGCCATCGCCTTGTACCCAGCCAAACTGTGCTATCAAGTTGATGTAGTCCTCAGCCCAGCTACCTTCAACATCGGAGAATGCGGTCTCTGCTGTCCCGATGTCGATAAAGAATCTAGCTACCATAGCTGCAAATTCTGCGCGTGTTACTGCATCATTGGGCCTAAACTGCCCGCCAGTATCTGATACTATGCCTGCGTTTGCCATTGTTGATACTGCGTTGTTAAACCATGCGTTCGGGCTTACATCAGTGAAGGTATTGTTTTGAGTCCATACAGATGTTCTGAAATCGTCGTTGAGAAGCCTAAAGAGTATTGTTACAACTTCTGCGCGTGTTATGTTGCCACGCGGGCGCACTGTACCATCTGGGAATCCTACTATGAAGGCATTGTGGTATGGTGAGAAGAATTGCCCTACATCAGGTCCTCCTGGTTGGTTGTTGCCGGGTTGATTACCTGGGCCTGGCTGGTTGCCGCCTGGGTCACCTGGGCCTGGTCCTGGCTGGTTGTTGTTGTTGCCTGGTCCCGGGCCTGGTTGATTGTTGTTACCCCCGGGCGGGATTACTGTTGTAGGCACATCAGCCCTATCCTCTTCAATTGGAGGGCTATTGGGGTCAGTTGGGTCAGAGGGGCGGGTGACAACAGCGGAGTTGCGGATAATTGTCCCAGCCGGCGTGTTTTGGGCAACTGTTACTTGGAAGGTGATAGTTACTACCTGCCCGGGCTGGAGGGTAGGTATGTTTACTGTTACAACCTGACCGGCTATGGTGTGTGTCCCGACATTTGGGTTAATAGTAACATTGCGCGGGTTTTGCAGCTGCTGCGGAAGTGTATCGCTTACCACCACGCCGCTTACTGCTACATTAGTGTTGTTGCGTACTGTCAGTGTGTATGTCAGCGTACCGCCAGATAGTACTGTTGGAGATGACACGGTCTTGTCTATATGAAGATTTGGAACTACAGTCGGTACCTCAGCCCTATCTTCCTCAACCGGAGGGCTGGTGGGGTCAGCTGGGTCAGATGGACGTGTGACAACTGCTGAATTCCAGATAGTTGTACCAGCCGGCGTGTCTTGAGCAACTGTTACTTGGAATGTTATAGTTACTGTCTGTCCGGCCTGGAGAGTGGGGATATTTACTGTAACAACTTGGCCGGCTATGGTGTGTGTCCCAACATTTGGGCTAATAGTTACACTTCGTGGGTTTTGCAGCTCTGCTGGAAGTGTGTCCGTAACAACCACACCGTTTACCGCGACATTTGTATTGTTGCGCACTGTAAGGGTGTATGTCAATGTGCCGCCGGGTGTTGTCGTTGGCGATGATACTGACTTGTCTATACTAAGGTCAGGTGTTGGCTGCACTATGGTAGGTACATTTGCATTTCCACCTAAATCCGGCTGTCCCGGCCTAGGATCTGGCGCAGTTACTGAAGCATTATTGTTAATTTCTGTTCCAGCCGGGGTGTTTGCTGCAACTGTCGCCTGGAATGTGATCACTACCGTCTGTCCAACCTGTAGGGCTGGAATGCTTACCGTAATAACTTGACCTGCTATGGTGTGGGTCCCAACATTTGGGCTGATAACAACATTGCGTGGATTTTGCAGCTCCGTTGGGAGTACGTCCCTCACAACTACATTGCTTAGAGGCATATTGCCGCTGTTTCTCACCGTAATTGTGTAAGTCAACGTGCCGCCGGCCGCTACCGGAGGAGTTGATACTGTTTTACTAATTACGACTTCTGGCTCGAGTACTTGTGCAGGAGGCTGTACTACCACAGGTGCATAGTCACTGCCATTTAGATTCGGATATTCCGGACCTCTTGGGTCAGGAGCGGTTACACTTGCATTGTTTACAATTGTTCCGGCTGCTGTGCCAGCTGGGACGGTCGCATCAAATGTAATTACTATTGTTTGATTTATTGCCAGGGCTGCAATTGGAATGGTTAGAACTCTGCCGTTTATGTAATTCTCTGCATTTCTAAGTTCTCCGGACACACGAAGATTACGCAGGTTGGTGAGTTGCTCAGGGAGTTCATCTGTCACCAGCACGTTAGCTAAGTTCATATTGCCAGTGTTTCTCACTGTGATTGTGTAAGTTACTGTTCCACCTGCAATTACAGTTGAAGGTAGTGCAGTTTTCTCAATTTCTAAGTTGGGGTCAGGCAACACTTCTGCCGGCGCATAGGCACTGCCATTTAGGTTCGGATATTCCGGACCTCTTGGGTCGGGAGCGGTGACACTTGCATCATTGACAATCGTGCCTGGCTCCGTGCCTGTAGGAACAGTCACTTCAAATGTAATAACCACTGTTTGATTTATTGCAAGAGCTGGGATTGGAACAGTCAAAATCCGGCCATTTATAAATTCAGCTGCATTTCTTGGTTCTCCAGATATATGGAGGTTACGCGGATTGGTAAGGACAGCGGGAAGTTCATCCGTAACCATCACATTAGCCAGATTCATGTTACCAGTGTTTCTCACTGTGATTGTGTAAATTAGATCGCCACCGTGCTCCACAGTTGCAGGTGATACAGTTTTTTCAATTTCAACACGCGGGTCGGGTGTCACTTCAACTGGCACATCATCATTATCACCCACACCACCATCGCCTGGATAGGTCACTACAGCACTGTTACGCACCTCTCCCGGCTCTGTGCCTACAGGAACCGTTACATCAAAGGTTATAACAGCTGTAGCATCCGGTGCGAGAGTGCCGAGTGTCACAGTAACAACTTGTCCGCTTATATTATATGTACCGATAGCTGGGGTAACTGTTACATTGCGTGGATTCGTCAGTTGTGCAGGCAGGGTGTCTGTCACAACTAGGCCAGTTAGAGCTACGTTGCCTCTATTTCTAACTGTGAGTGTGTAAGTTATTGTGCCGCCGTGTGCCACATATTCGACAGATGCGGTTTTAATAATTTCAACATCACGGTTAATCGGTGTTAATGTAACCACCAAATCATTGTATCCAATCGAACCTCTGGGGTTTTCAAGGCGCGGTGGGTTGCTTGGGCAGAAAATATAACCCGCCGGCGGTGCGCCTAAAATCGTGGCAAAATGGAACGGTGAGTCTGTACGGCTGTCGAAAAATGTAAAATCATCCGGACTTTCTATTCTTATTACAATATTTCCGTTAGGATTAGTCAGGTCAAATGCAACATCTAGCACCCCGTTAGCTGCCGAAGTGTCATAGACTCTGTGACCGGTAATTGTAGAACCGATACGGACATCGTGAATAACATTTATTCCTGTAACACCTTCTGGAGTACTTCTTGGGCTGTGAATGTTTATATCAGTTATAGGTCTATATACCGGGAAGCTCACAGGAATGGTTCCTAACTGTCTAGCAGGCCCAGGGGCAAAGTCACTGTCAACATAAATAGTTGTAGTGTGGTTACCTGCTAGTAGCCATTCGTCCGATGATGTACTTATGGTAAGCGGAACATATCCATCGGTGAGTTCATACTCATCAGAACCCTCTGGCGCATAATATTCCCTGGCGGAAACTGGGCCTGTTCTGTGGTGCCTCAGTGAAGTCGGTGTTCCACCATCAATCTCATCAAATTGGAACCTCTCATCTGAAGCCGGGAATCTCAGTGTCCACGGTGTACTCACTGCTGGAATCCGAGTGTTATCATTAAAATTTGGAGCACCGATTGTTAAAATTTGATGAGTCACGTTTTCAACAGTTGTAGAAGCAGTGCGCTCAGATCTCTCACCGGCAACTGTCCATGGAATAACAATTTCTTCGGTGACTATTTCTATAGGTGACCTGGCAGCAAGGACACGTACAGCTTGGGGAATGTTTAAGTGATCAATATAAATATCAACAGTGTATTCAGTCAAATTAGGCACTAGCTCAGAAAGAACAGCTCCTTCGGCTACTATAGTAGAACCTGGTGTGCTTCTAGGAGTAATTCTGCCGAGCGCATCTACGCCGAGCCAGCCTTGGGTTTCGGGAGTTCTAAATGAAAGACCACGAAAGCCTGACATAATATATCCATTGACTTGAGGCACAGATATTGGGGTAGGAACTCCGCCTACTGAAGTAAACTCCCTATACACGCGGCTAGATTCATGTACTACATACCTTTGATTAAGGCTGGAGAAGGTCGTTCTCTGTATAAATTCGTAGACATAAATCGGAACGCCTGCGGGATGGATAAATGGCTGGAACCCCAATCTTGGCTGCGCAGCTACCGGCGGCTGTTGGCCTGCGGGCTGCTGCTGCCCTGTACCAGCCTGATTAGTGGCGGGCGTCTGCGGTGCAGGAGCTGGTTGCGGTGCAGGGGCCGGCTGCGGTGCAGGGGCCGGTTGATTAACAGCAGGCTGCTGTAGCGCTGGCGGTTGCTGAGGCCCAATAGGCGGCAGGCCTAAAAAGCCACTGACTTCATTGTCATTGCTAAACGCCATAGCAACAGATCCTGTCAGAATCGTCAGAACCAATAGTAGTAAAGTAAACCGTTTTAAGAATCTCCCGGACGATGTCCTGCGCTTCCGCGTCTCTTTAGTAAACATACTTTTACTCCCTCTTGTACAATAAATTTGATGCTTAATCTTGAAATTTTTACACTCCAAGTTTGAGCATTTTACTACAAATTTATCACATTGTCAAGTGACTGCTTAGCAAGTTCGACTCAGTTCTCTTGTGGGTTCACCGGGTTTCTCTTTTGAGTTCTCAACACGACTGTTTTCAGTTCGCCAAGGATTCTTTTTGGGTTCACTACAAAGCTCTCTAAAGTTATATATATCCCCCTCTCAAGTTAGCGCTATTCTTCTATTGAGTTTCCTAAGTTCTTCTTTTGAGTTCTAGTGGATTTTCTCTTGCGGTTACTGCATTCTTCTCTTAAGTTCGCCACTGCTCTCTCTCGGGTTTTTTACACCTTTTTCTTGAGTTCCTCACGGTTTTTTCTTGAGTTCAGCGCCTTCTTTTTGTGAGTTCAGTATTGCAACTAGGAGCTTAGAAGCGTGTATTACTAGGCTACTGCATAGCAAAAAGACGCGCAATGCGCGCCCTACAAATGGTATGACAAGAAAGCTTCACAACTATATATAGATTCGACATTAAATATCCATTTTGGCAAACGGGAAATAATTCACAAAATGTTCATTTTTTGACCTATTTTTGAGAAATCACACTTCTTCACATAACAAAAACCGCCCGAAGGCGGCTTTCGTTAAATATCTGTGAGTTAAGCCTACTTGATTTCGACTTCTGCACCGGCTGCTGCCAGTTTGCTTTTGATATCTTCAGCTTCATCTTTGGTAACGCCTTCTTTGACTTTGGCTGGAACACCTTCAACAAGAGCTTTTGCTTCAGCAAGGCCAAGTCCTGTGATGCCACGGACTTCCTTGATAACCTTAACTTTTTCTGCGCCGAAACTTGTCATTACAACATCAAACTCTGTTTGCTCAGCAGCGGAAGCTGCCGGTCCTGCACCGCCAGCCGCAGGGGCTGCCATTGCTGCGGCAGAAACGCCGAAAACTTCCTCAAGCTCATGGACGAGGTCTGAGAGCTCAATAACTGTAAGCTGCTTGATTTCTTCAATCAAGGCAGTCAATTTTTCACTAGCCATAATATATTTTCCTCCATTAATAATTTATAAGAATATTTTGGTGCCGATTACTCAGCGGGGGGTTCTGCGGGAGTTTCTGTTTCTTCGGCAGCTTCAGCAGGTGCTTCTGCTGGAGTTTCTACCTCTACAGCAGCCTCAGCAGGTGCCTGCGCGGGAGTTTCTGTCTCCGCTGCGGCAGCCTCAGCAGGTGCTTCATCCGCTACAACTTCAGCATCCACAGCTCCGCCCTTCTCCGCAGCAGCTTTCAAAACGCAGGCCAGAGCCGCAATTGGAGCGAGCATTGTGCCGAGGAACTGAGCCTGTAGAACAGGCAGTGCCGGAATGCTTGCGATTTTGTTAACTTCATCAACTGACAATACTTTACCATCCATGAAGCCTGCTTTAATTTCGAAATAACCGTTAAATTTATCAGCATATTCCTTAATAATTCTCGCAGGTGCGATGGGGTCGTCAGTACTGATGGCAAGGGATGTTGTGCCGTTGAGGATTGGGTCAAGCTCGTCAAAACCAACATTCTTGATAGCAAAACGCATCAGGGTGTTTTTAATGACAGAGTAGTTGACATTAGCCTCGCGCAGCTTAACGCGCATTTCCGTATCTTCGATAACAGAAATACCTGAATAGTCAACGAAAACCCCTGACGGGCTCTTTAACTTTTCGGTCAAATTTTCAACAATTCCCTGCTTCTCAGCGAGTACACTTTGACTTGGCATAGATTCTTTTCACCTCACAGTATAATAATCTTATGCGTCCACAAAAAAATTGCCTCAGTCCCTCAAGACTCGAAGCAACAGCCAACTTAAATATCAGGCCATCCTCGGCAGGATTTACGGCCGTAGCCACCTACTGTCTTTGGAACGCCATAATATAGTATCAGGTGCAGATACATTTGTCAATGCAAAATTTCCAAAACAGCCCCTCTCCCCTACTCCGGGTTACTAGTCACCCCCCCTTTTAGATTGAGCGATGAGCGCGAAAAAAAGATATGTCAGAAATGTAGAAAAAAAAGACATGTCAAGGAGGGTACAAGCAGTCAATGTTGAAAAGAAATAGAAAATAAACCACAAAAATAATTGAAACAAGTAAGTAGTTCAAAAAGAGGAGTTGAAAACGGGATTATTGTGGAGAAAAAGGAGAAAATGGACATAAAAAACATAAAGTTTTACACAGCAAAATATACAAAGAAAGCGGATTGCAAAATTCGCTTTATTCTATTAATTGCATTATACTACGGATATTGAAAAAAGACGGTGGTGAATAATAGTGAGCTCAGAAATTAAAATGAAATTGCCTGATGATTGTCCGATAAAGCCGAAGTGGTTTTACCATACCAAAAACGAGAAAATAAAGTTTGTGTGGTTTCTCTACGAGTACGCATGTGCATACTACAACGAGATAATGGAAAGCCAAGACAAACAGGTGAAGCAATGGACAAAGAGCCAGAACAGCATGGAACTTGCCGGATACTGTGCATATTTCTCTAAACGATTACGGAAAGATTTGATAGAGTATATAGAAGATATCTCAAGCGATGTAATCTGTGATGCCGGATATATAGAGGACTATTGTCACCTAAATAGCAGAAAATTGAATTTAGAGCTTGCATTTTTAGCACAGTCATCCCTGATAAGGCTATTGGAAATTTGCAATACCTGCCCCATGCACTGCTTAGACGATGCGGGCAGACATTGTGACCTTTTTGACAGATACATATAAGGGGTAAATAAAAGGAAGAGGAAGCAACCCAATGACAAACGCCCAATTTGAGTTAATAGCTAATCTACAATATTCATACAGGGCAATGAAGCAGCGGGTGAAAGAGTTTGAATCCGGTGAGAAATACGTTGCCATGAGAAATGAACATAGAAAGCAACTTGCATCAAAGGAGGCACAGATAAAGAAACTGCAACTTCAGCTTGCAGAGGCAAATAGTACGTCGGTCACTATACGTAACAACTATTTTCAAGTAATTGAAGATATGGAAAAATCGCATAGAAAAGAGCTATGTGTAAAGGATAAGCGGATAAAGGAATTGTTTGAACGCTCACTACGTGGCGAACAACGTGCAGACCGTTATCAGGATGAAATCAAGGATTTGAAGAAACTATACTACGAAGTCGGAGTAAAGTTAGAAAATCAGGAAGAGATAAATCGCAAGTTGGTGGTTGCACTAAATCGCAACCACGAGAATTCATCGTTACCATCGTCATCAAAACAAACTAGGAAGAAAATATATAATTGTCGAGAAAAAAGCGGGAAGAATCCTGGTGGTCAGCCCGGCCATAAGGGGCACGGCAGAAAACGGCACGAGCCAACAAGGCGAATAGAGATTGAACCACCGAAAGAGTTTCAGGACACTTCAAATTACGAGCCTAGCGGTAGAATCATAAGCAAGCAATTAGTGTCTATTAGGGTAGTGGTAGATGTCGATGAATACTACACAACAGAGTACCGGGATTTGCGTACAAGACGTCTAGTTCACGCTGCATTTCCTGCTGGGATGGTAAACGAAGTTAGCTATGACGGTAGCATAAAGGCTTTTGCGTTTATGTTAAATAATTACTGTAATGTATCCATAGAGAAGGTACGTGAGTTTCTTGCAGAAATAACAGGTGGTCAGCTAGAAATATCTCACGGCATGATAAGTGGCCTATCAAAGGAATTCTCGGAAAAAACTAAAGCTGAGCGAGAAAAGATTTTTGCAGAGATTCTCAGTGCTCCCTCATTATGCGTTGATTTCACAAATGTCCGTAACAACGGAAAACAAGTCAACGTGTTTGTTTGCGGTGCACCTACTCATGTAATGTACTTTGCAAGGATGCGAAAAGGGTTCGAAGGAGTAGCCGGAACTCCATTAATAGATTATGTTGGAAAA
>Ga0209755_10000698_pt1 | contig 58932 bp, 57 predicted proteins | sample TergutCo191P1_FD_187301 | JGI IMG/M metagenome (GOLD analysis project Ga0209755, IMG submission 187301) | Cornitermes sp. P1 segment gut microbial communities from Petit-Saut dam, French Guiana - Co191P1 (SPAdes) (version 2) | ecosystem: Host-associated > Arthropoda: Insects > Digestive system...
AACTGGTGCAGAACCTCGTTGTCGCCGCAGTAGTACGTTTGGCCCTGCGCCTCGTACACGCCGCCCAGCGCGCAGTCCGCGTCTGCCGTGAGCCAGCCCATCATATGACCGTCGTCAAGATAGGAGCACCAGTAGTTCCTAACCACTCTGCGGTTTGCCTTAGCCAATGTCTTTGTCATCTCATTCTCCTTGCGCCTTCCGGCTTTGCCGGTGGCTTGCTCTCGCTTGCCTTATACTTACACTATACCGCAATTGGCGGTATATGTCAAGCGGTCTGGGCAAAAAAATGCGAATTTTCCAGATTTTCTTTACGTCAATATGCGTAATTCGCGGCAGGCACTTACGCATATTTGAGTATTTGAGAAACCCCGTGACCCACTTGCGGAACGCTTTGGTCTCGTCCTTCCTGGACTTGAAAATCAAGGCGTACAGCCCCGATTCGCTGACGGCGTTCACATTCGGGTTGCATCGAATATCCTTACCGCCAGTAAGGGTAATATGCTACATCTCGTCATCGTCCAAATTAAATTTTATTGCGAATGAAAAGCGAAAAATGCCCGAGCCCGCCTTTTTTATTCCCAAAGCAATTTTCTGCGATACTGCGGCTCGCGCGGGCTGCGCCTGCTTATCAGGCGGCTTATGCCGTCAAGCCATTTTTCAGCGCTTTCGCGTTCGCAAAACAGCTTTTCCAGTATGTGAAAATTGTTTTGTTTGGAATGCCTGTAGTTTTTGTCTGAGTTCCAGCACCGGATGTCTATGATTTGCCGCTGAAATACCGTGTCGCGCTCGCGATACAGAATATAGCAGCGCGCAAGTACCGTATATTGCGCTAATCCCACAGCAGGCCCCGCTTGCGCCTGTAATTCGTCCAGATAAACTCTTCGAGCGTGCCGTTGCCGCTCCATGCGCCCGTGACGGTTTCAAGGCTGTGGCGATATAATCCGCTGGAATCATATATGCCGTTCGCATACCCGCTTATCATGATTTTGCTTTTGCAGTTCAATGCAAAATCGATAATCTTTTTATGATAATCATCTCCCAAATCATGATCGTAGCGGACGCTGGATCGGGTCGAGTGGACGTATGGGGGATCGGCGTAAATGAAAGCGTTTTCTTTGTCAAACCGCCTGCACAGCTCCACGGCGTCCGTGTTGAAAAAGATTACGCGCCTGAGCCTGTAGAAAAGGCTGTCAAGACCGTCAACGCTTGCCCATAGATTGGAAATGGCTCTGGAAATGTTGCGGGGGGCGGCAGTCGTCAGGGCATGGCGCATAAGTGGAGAAGCCATTGAAGCAAAATCTTGACATGACGTAAAAGTGGTATGCCCTGTCCTCCATGTCAATATCTTCGTCAAGCCTTGCCTTGGATTCCTCCACGACCTACTGATGGCTGATAAGATTGGAAACCCTATCTTTAAACTTGGCGAATTTTATTTCATTCGTCAGCACTGCAAAAAGGCTGTATACGTTCTTGTCCAGATCGTTGTAAATCTCGCATGGCGGTATTGGAAACTGGTTCATTCCCACCGCGCAGGTTCCGCAAAAAGGCTCGATATACGTTTCGAATTTCTTTGGAAAAAAACGATGAATAATTTTGTACAAATTGCCTTTCCCGCCCATGCGGCGAAACGGCAGCATCATATTTGGAGGCATGTCAACTCCCCTCTGCGGCAATGTCGCCATAATTTACGAAGCGATGTGAGCCCACGGGAATGGATTTGATCCATTCCCGCATGTGCTTTATGCGCCGCTCCACATCGACCATTCCTGCCAGCACATTCTGCCTGTTGTATGCTTTCTTTGGCGGGTTGCGATCGTCAAGCCCGAAGCGCTCCACATTGCAGCATTCTCTAATAAGCGCGCTGCACTCCTCTATTAGCATAACCGCAGGGCTTTCCTGCTTGCCCAAATGCTCGAGCACTTTTTCCTCCCAAGCTAATAATCAAAATGTTCCTGTTTGCGCCTGCGCGCAAAATCAGACCCAAAAAGCTCCCGCTTTAGCGCTTTTATCTTGAACGGCGACATTTCCCCGGCATCTTTGCAGCCATAGTCGCTGAAGGCATCCACGAGATACACGTCAACTCCCTGGCCCTGCAAAAGCATCCCGTGTTCTCTGGCCTTTTTCTGCGCCTCGCGCCCGCTGTCGAAAAGTATGAACAGTTTCTTAAAGCGCTTCGACAAATAATTAAGCTGCACGCGCGTCAGCGTTATGCCGAAGCCGCAAATACCGCCGTCGCCGAACCTCAGCACGTCAAACGGCCCTTCCAGCAATGCCGCGGCTTTGCCCGAGCAATTGTCAAGGTTGAAAAAGATTTTTTTAGGGTCTATAACGCTTTTCTCATTTTGCAGGTTTTTGTATCTGGGCTCCCTGCCTTCGATAATCGTTCGGCTGGTCCATGACGCGAGTTTCCCGCCAAGGTATATCGGTATGATGATGCGGTTTTTCCACTCGCCTACCCAGCCCCCGCCCTGTATGCCGAAATCCCTGACAAGTTTCTTTGGGTCGAAGCGGCGGCCAAGGAGGTAGTTTTTTTCCGCAACCGACAATGGATAGCCGGGCAGTTCTATCTTTTTCTTGTTAGGCGGCTTCTTTTCATTCAGCCTTGAAAGGATGCTTGCCCGCCCCTGATATGGCTCCAAAACGCCGTCAAGCGACCATTCAGGCATGTTGAGAAGCTGCGCAAGCGCGTCTCTTAAATTGCGGTGGCCGCACTTAAAGCAGTTGCAGTAATCATGCGCCACATTGAATCCCATATGATGGGATTCCCCGCTTCCGCAGTATGGGCAGCATACATTTATCCAGCCTTTTGACGCATGGGATGTGCCTATGGCGTATTCTCCAAACAACCCTACAAAGTCCATATCGGCTCTCCTTGTCATCCCCTCATTATTTATTATAGGCAGGGCAAAAAAAAAACGGCTTCCAGATGGGAAAACGGGGCAACGGGCAAGCCTTCGCGGACGCAGTCTGTCGCCGTTTGATGGGCTGGAAACTGTTTTCAAGTCAAGGAACCCCCCTAAAGTTGCCGAAAATTGGATGCGGCGGGATGCTGTTTTCAGGCAGAAACCACTGTCGGGTAAGGCGATAGGGGCTTGGCAGCCCCTATAAATAACGTGGCATATAGGGGCCGCCAAGCCCCTAAAAACCGCGCAAATAGGGGCTTGGTGGCCCCCACCTATATAATAAGCTAATGCAATAAAGATATTACTTCGTAATATCTAACAGCTTAAAAGCTGAATTCATTGGATTAAGAACTAGTTCTTAATCCTAGAATACAATACCTACGGTATATCATTATATTTCCCCAAAAAAAGAGAATTAATATATAAGAGTCCAGCTATATTAAAAATCAAAAGTTTCCCGAGGTGCCTATAATAAGCAGTGTAGGGGCAAAATGAGATTGCGCCTTTTGGGCAGGAGTGAAGGGCGGGCTTCTTTGCCGCATGCTTAGGCGCGAAACGATTTTCAAGTGCCTATAATATGCAGTGAGAGGCCGGCATCGCCAAGCCCTGGATTGAAACAGGGGGATAGGTGTCATTGGCACGGAGGGGAAAAACGCATGCAAAGAAAAATGTGCGGCTATTCGCATAGCCACATAATAGATTTATTTCCGCTGGTTCCGTGGGTCAAGGCGGAGGAGCTAAATTTGACGCTGACGCAATACGCGCTGCTGAACGCATATATCATAAATTATTTGGCCGCATTCGAAAAAAAGACAATGAAACCGCTTGGCGATGTCTTAGATTTTTTTATGCAATGTCGGCTTACCAGCTAGCCAAACGATGGGGGAAGGACAGGAGAAATATATCAAAGGCCATGCAATCGCTTTGCCAGCCACGCAATACACGCAACGGCGAACGCGTAACGCTTTTCTTGACAAAAAGGCATGGCAACGATGTATATTACGCAATGCCAAAAGAGGTTTTGTATTATCTTGTCTGCGATAACAGCAATTTTTACAACAAACAATGCGACCATCACAATCGCCCAGAACTGCGCACCGATGCCTTGGAAAAAAGATTTGCGGCTCCTAAAATACATGCTGAGGGGGAAAACTTGAAACCGTTGATCGCCGTTGCAGACATGGCACGGCAAATAGAAAAGCCGAGGCATTTTGAATGGGCGGAATCCGTCGTGAAAGATATATGCGCAATGGCGGAAAGAGAAAAAAAGACCAACAAAAACATCAAGGGGTTTGCGCACCTTAACGGCAAAGGCGAATTCAAAGCCACGCGCAAGGGCGTGGACAAGGCATGCAGACATCTTGGCGAAATGGTTGACGATGTTTTTTTCAGGATTAACGGTTTTGAATTGTCAGGAAACGTGCGCGATGACATCAAAAAACGCAAAGGGTACGGACATGCAAAAAGACGGCTGGATCAAATAGCGAAGCTGAAAGGCACAGGCGAAAGAAAGGCGGCGCTGAGAGGATTCATGCTGCGCTGCGCAAAAAACTTTTTTGAGGCACTGAAGCCGGGCATGGACACATATGCGAATGTAAAAAGGGGCTACCCCAAAAGCGTGAGCGAGTTTATTTTGCGCGATGCCGGAAGCGGGCTGCCCGTAGCCAATTTTCTGCTTCACTACGATCCCCCGCAAGACGTGCATGAGGTGACGATAGACAGGTATGTAAAAAAAATAAAAGGGCGCATGGGCGGCAGATTTTTGGAAAAGGTATTTGAGTACGACAGCTCTATGGGCAGCAGCAAAGACGCATTGAGGTTTTATCAAAACATTTGGGATCTCGTTGAAGGCTTTCAAGAGCTTCGCGAAAAAGGCGAAACCTCGTACTGGCCCGAATCCTGCTTTGATTTCGTCTTCGCGGGAGCAGATGAGAAACGCAGGCAGCACAAGGTCGTGCATCCAGGCTATTTTGGCTGGGGCAGCAAAACGGTACAGGCGGCTTTGCGCCACATAAGGGACAAATAAGTGGCAAGAGAAAAAGCGCTGAAGGCGGCATCCCTGCGCGAGCTTAATTTTCTGTGCGCGTTCATTCTTTCCGAAAAGTTTTGCGCCCTTTTCTGCAAGGCGTTTAAGCCGGGCTATTTTGAAAACGCGGACTATCGCGCGCTGGCTAGCTATGTGCAGTCTTACTTTGCCAAATATGCGAAGCCCCCGCGCAAGCTGGTTGTTTCGCACATGGAGAAGCACCAGGCGAAATTTAGAAGCGCCGAGCTATACGACAGCCTTAAAAAGACACTGGTAACTTCCGCCGAAAGCATCGACGGCCTTTTGGAAAAATACGAGGATCAGTATATCATCGACGATGCGGAGCTTTTCATCAAGGCGGCGGAGCTGCGCAAGATGAGCGACGAAGTTCTGCTTGCAATCGACGGCGGCGACGAAGAGAAGGCTTTGCAGGCTTACTAGAGCATGGTCATTCCCGAAGTGCAGCGGTATGGCATTGTGACTTTTGAAGACGATCTGGGCAAGCAAAAGGAGGCCCTTGGCACAAAAAACAAAAACTACGTCCACAAATTCAAAGAGCACGTGGGGCAGCTTATGGGCCCCTTGTATCGCGGGGATTTTTTCGCGTGGATTGCGCCGACGGGAGCCGGCAAGTCTTGGTGGCTGATGTGGAGCGCCAAGCAGTTTCGGGAGCAGGGGCTCAATGTCTTGTTCCTGTCGCTGGAAATGCAGGAGCAGTCGGTGTTAAGGCGCTTTCAGCAGATGTATTATCGCCGCACTCTTTTTGGCGAGGACGTCGCCTTGGCAAAGTTCGTAAAGGACGAAGACGGCGAAAAATACAGGATTGTTCGCAATAAAATAGACGCAAAGCAGCTAAGGCCCGACGACATCGAGGAACTGAAGCGGCGAGCCATAGGCAGGTTCCCGCATGGCAGGCTGAAAATCGTATGCCGAAGCGGCATCAGCATAGGGGAGCTGAAGGCAATACTTTCGGAGCTAAAATACCAGTCAAGATTTGTGCCTGACGCCATAGTGCTTGACTATGCCGACAAAATGACCGTCAGCAGAAGGGTGCACAGCGAGCGCGAGTCTTACGGCATTATCTGGAAAGAGCTTCGGGACCTCGCCCTTGCAAACAATGTCGCGATGGTTTCCGCAAGCCAGACCAACCGCGCCGCATGGGGGAAGCACTTTGCGCAGGAGGCAATCGCCGAGGACTACAGGAAGCTCACGGAAGTAACCGGCGCAGTCGGCATCATGGCAGACAAAAGGGACCGCGAGCTTGGAATAACCATGCTGAGGATGCTGAAAATACGCGACGGCTGCTACGAGAGCCGCGATGTTTATTGCAGCAGCAATTATCATATCGGTCAGCCATGCATGCAAAGCGTCTGGGCAAAAGAGCTGGAGCTTCCGGAAAACGGCGGCGAATACGGTGAAATCGGAGCCAGGCGGGCGGCGAGAAGGGGCTTGAGCCGCAGCGGGCGGAAAATTTGATCCGCCTGCCTATAATATAACATGAGGGCAGAAAAATGATGCATGGGTTGCGGATTCGGAATTTCCAGAGCCACAGGGACACGGCAATCAAGCTCGATCCTGGCGTGAATGCCATAGTCTGCAGCAGCGATCAGGGCAAGTCCGCGGTATTGCGGGCATTGCTTTGGGCGATCAGCAACCGCCCCAGCGGCATGGACGGCATGCTTTCGCACTGGGCGCGCAATGAAAAAGGCAAAATTACCGAACCTATGTCCGTTGCCGTCGCAGCCGCTTCGGGCAGCGTAGAGCGGTATCGGGACAATGACGAAAACAAGTATACTTTGACGAATAGCACCGTAAAAGAGTTCAAGGCGGTAAACAAAGACGTTCCCGAAGACATCGCCAATTTTTTCAGCCTGACCGACGTCAACATTCAGGCTCAGCACGATCCGCCTTTTCTGCTGTCCGCATCCGCCGGGGACGTGGCAAAGTATTTTAACAAAATGGTTCGTTTGGACGTAATTGACAAAGTGCTTGCAAGCGCCGAATCCGCAAGGCGGGAGCAGGGCAAAAACATAAAATCGCTGGAAGCCGAAAAGGGGCGCCTTGAAAAGGAATTGCATGGCTACGAGTGGATTGAAGCGGCCAAGGGGCTTTCCGAAAAACTGGCGGCAGCGAACGGAAAAATAGGCGACGCAGAAAACATTGCAGGCATTCTTGGCGCCGCAATTGAAAGCTACCGCGCCGAAAGGCGGCGCATAAAAGCGCTGCCTGACGCCGCCGCTGCCGGCAAATTGATTGGCGACATAGAAAAAGCGCAGAAGGATTTGGAGGCTTTCGAGATAGGCAAAAAACACCTCGGGGATTCCGTGCGGCAGTGGGAACAGAAAAGCCCGCATCTGGCAGTCGCCAAGCATTGCGGGCAGGGAAAAAAACTTTGCAGCGCCATTTTGCATGCGTGTGGGGAATTGCGCATATTGACGGAGCATGCATCCGCTTTGGCCTTGGCGATAGGCGAGCACAAAACCCATAAAAGATACGGCGTGCCTTTTGACGTTGCGGAAAAAGACAGAATACTTGACGGGCTGCGGGAGGCGCGGCAGTCATTAAAAGGCTTAAATGCAGAGCTGTTAGCGCTTGGCGATAGCGTCGGCGAATGCGAAAGGCATGCGGAAATCATGGGCAAAAGCTGGCTGGAAATAAAGCGGCTGAAAGATGCCATGCCCGATTTGTGCCCGACTTGCGGGCAGTCTATGGCGGGGGCGAAAATATCATGCATTTGGTAATAAACCTGAACTGCACGGAAGAAGAGCTTGAGAGCCTTATTGCAAAAGCAGTAAAAGTGCTGAAAAAGAAAAATGAAAAAAAGCATTATAGCTTTTTAAAAGGCGGTAATGGCATTAAAAAATACACGATAGCAATACGGGAGCAAAAAGGAAGCGCCGATGGCAAATAACATAATCTTGACTAGCGACTGGCACCTGCGATCGCAAAAGCCCCGCTGCCGCCTCGACGAAAACTGGCTGCTTGCGCAAAAAAATGTCTTGGATCAAATCGCCAGCCATGCAAGGGAAAGAAAAGCCGACGTTGTTTGCATAGGCGACATATTCCACAGCGCCAATGAAACTACCAATGAAGTGATTGGGATGGTGCAGACATTCGCGCAAGATCTTTCCGGCTTTGGCAAAAGCCTGTACATCCTTGCGGGAAACCATGATTTGCCGCAGCACAATATAGGCAACCTGCATAGGGCGGCTATAGGGCTTTTGTTCAAGAGCAGGAATATATGCCACATAAAAGATTATCCGTTCAAGGCAAGGCATTCCGCCGCCGATTTTGATTGCGAAGATGATGCTGAGGCGGAATATGTTTTCAAGCACGTTTTGGTTTTTCCCGAAAAGGAGCGCCTGCCGCCCGGGGCGAGGGCTGCGAAGCCTTCCGAGCTTTTCGCGCGGTTTAAAAACGCTCAATGCATTTTTACAGGCGACTATCACAAGTCTTTTATATCGCGCATTGGGAAACAGCGGCTTTTCAATCCGGGCTGCATTATGCGGCAGGCGGCGGACATGCTGGAATACAGGCCGTCCGTTATTTATTTCGAATCATATGACGCTTATGAAAGGCTTTGGCTGGATGACGGCGAAGGCTTCGTAACCGACGAATATCTTGAAAGGGAAGAGGAGCGGGCGGGCAGAATCGAGGCTTTCATCGAGCGGGTAAAATCGAACGGCGATATCACCTTCGATTTTCTGGAAAACGTCAAGAGCCGCATGGCGGAAAACAGGCTCGACCACGGCATTGTTAATGCGATCAATGAGTTGCTGGGGGAGTGACGGCATGAGCAGGTTTGTTTTGAGAATCATGGTATGGGGGCTGTGGCGGCACTTTTGCAAATCGCTGAAATCGGTTTTGGGTCATTCAAACGTCGCGCAGGCTAGGCATGAGGAATACTATCTGCGGCACATAATCGGCAAGGAAAACGGCTGCGACTGCGGGGATGCCAGTTCCCGCGAGCTGACTTGGGACAATACGCCTAAAACCGACAGGGCCATTTTCGCGCGGTGGGTGACGCTTAGGGAGTTTTGCCAGTGGGGGGAGACGCTCGCTCTTTTCCGCGCCGCCGACTTTCCAAAAATTATGGAAGCGCTGGGCGGGAAGGGCTGAATGAATCGCGATGCCTGCGCGAAAGGCATGCGGCTCATGCCATTCCAAGGGCTATATGCAGGGTTTGCGCATAAGTATTGTTTGTATTGTTACTAAAAACAGCAGGAGGCAAAGGCAGTGGCGGCGGTGAAAACGTTTGAAGACGTGAAGCGCATCAAGGAGCTGATCCAGGATGCGGAAGTCAAGGCGGCGAAGGCGCAGGGCGTCATCGACAGCATCGAGAGCAAGTGGAAAGAGCAGTTCGGCGATGGCTCCATTGCCGCAGCAAAGAATGCCCTTGCAGACTTGCAGGAAAAGATTGCCAAGCAGGAAAATAAGCGCGACTGCCTTATGAAAGAGCTTGAAGAATTGTACGATTGGGACAGCCTGGACGATGGCGAATAGGCAAAAAAAAAACGTCCTATGAGCTTTTTTGAGACTGGAATCGGCTTGGATTTTGCTTTGGAATCGCTGGCATGCGTATTTGTCCGCGGCGCACAAGCGCGTTTTGGGCGAATGCAGGGCAGCCATAGCCGAAATCAAATTGGAGCGGGTCGGCAATCAGCCGTCGCTATGGGATAAAAGGAATGGGCACTTGCTTGAAGCAAAGATGCCATAACTGAGTTAGGGGGGAAAATGACGAAAAGCATAGCAGCCAGCGTTACCGAAGTGAGCGTCGAAAGGGTTTTCAACTTGGGCAATTATGAATCGATTCGCATAGGCTTTAAGGCAACAATTGGTCCGGAAAATCCCGACGTGGAAAAAACGCTGGCAAGCCTGGACAAAGCCACGATCAGATACGCCGATGCCATGTATCCAGATCGCAAGACCAGGGGGGGGGTAAATGAAAGCGGATTGGAGGGCGCATAGCATGAGCAGAGACTACGCCGCATTGGCGAGCCGAGCGCAGGGGGCAAAGGATCAGATTCAAAAATCCATGCGCCAAAACGCCAAGGCAAGAAAAGAGGCGGGCGAACGCCTGAAAAGCTATGAAAAGGCGCAGGCGTTTTTGCAGCAGGTGGCGCAAGACACGCAGGAGCAGCTAAAAGTCCATGTGGAGGATATTGTGCAGCTTGCGCTTGACGCCATCTTCCCCGGCCAATATCAGTTTGAGGTTAGGTTCGCGATCGCGTACGGCAAGACGACAGCGGAGCTTGTCTTTGTATCGAAAGCCACGGGCTATGCAATCGACCCCATGATTGCAAGCGGCGGCGGCGTTGTCGATGTTTGCAGCCTTGCCCTGCGCCTTGCCTGCTGGACATTGAGCAGGGGCAGTGACAGCGTTATGATTTTCGATGAGCCCATGAAGCATCTTTCCGCCGACATGCGGGAGCGCGCGGCGACCATCATGCGCGAACTGTCGAAAAAATTGAAGCTGCAATTTATCATGGTCACGCACATGCCCGAGCTGGAAGCGGCGGCGGATAACGTCGTAAGAATCAAGAAGGGCAAGGATGGGGTTAGTTACGTGGCATAGTGGGATAAGCAGGGAGGCTACTTTTTTAGAGCGGCTTTCCAGTCATGGGGAAAGCCTATGTGATCCAGTTTGATGGCATGGGAATACGACCCTATCAATTTTTCCAGCCTCGGGCATGTCTCGGCATTCCACTTGCCCGCATCGGGATACAGCGCTTTCAAAGCCATAACCGCTCCGAACAGTCGCCGCCTGGCATCCGCCTCGAGCCAGGGCATGCTTGCGGGAACGGCGGTGAATATGCGAAAGTACAGCCTGCCGTAATGGGCGCAGATGTTGCGCAAATCGGTGCAGCACCTAAGCCAGCTTGTCAGTTTTTTGGGTATGGTGTCGAACGTGTCTTTTGCAAGATTTTTCTGATCCGCAATCGTCCAGATGCTGTAAAAACGCGACAGCATCCCAAAAGTAAACAGCTCTGTAATAACCCAAATGGGAAAGCGCCCGCCATAAGCGTCGATATGATGCTTAACAAACAAAGTTTTTTTGTTGCGTTTTATCTCGCTATCGATTCTGTCTATAAGCCAGGCATGGCTATGCCTGCCGCTATAGTTCGCGGCATCAAGATATCCTGTCGCGCCGTATCTGTGCGCGTGATAATAGGCAGCTCTTGCCCGCAAGTGGATCTCGACTTCCTCAATGGCTTGCGACAGCATGTTTCGCAGGTGCCGATCAAACTCGTAAATTTGATGAATGCTGCTAAAACTTGTTCCGGGCAGATAATCCCCATCGGCTTTTCTGAAAGGCAGGAAATAAGCCGACAGGCGGTAATAGTTTACCCGTGAGAGTACATCTGCGCAAAACGAGGCATCCTCGACTGCGCAGCCCCTTGCTCGCAGCCTATCTATTTGTTGCATGTATGTGGTTGGGGGTTTAATGCATGCCATAAAATAAAACGTCTCCCCTGGGCCACGTCACGCTTGCGCGGAGAGGTGCGGGGAGTACTGTTATGGCGAGTGTACTATTTGCCCGCGCGAATGTCAAGCTGATTTGAAAAGAGTTTTATCTTTTGCCTGATTCGTTTGGCAAAATGGGGCTTACAAGCCCCCTGCAAAACCATGAGGGGGATGGCATCTCCGCCTTGGAGCGTAACATATACGACCCACAGAAGGGAATTGCAAAGGCTGCGAAATAACCGGCGGAGAGGGAAAGTGGCAGGCTCCCCTTTAATCAAACAAGCGCCTGTCCAGCACCGCAAAAACCTTCCGCGCAATCTTCGCCAGCTTTTCAGCGCCTATCCTGTCCAGGTGGTTGTACGTATTGGCAACGTCGCCGGGAACCTTGTGGCCCATCAGCAGCTTTTCGGCGTTCTCCCCCAGGTTTTCGCTGCTCATCAGCGTCTTCCAAAAATGGCGGCCTGAGTAAAACCTTATGTTTTCGGCTTTCAGCTCTTCATGCGCAAGGCCGAGGCGCCTGCCCAGCGAGGCGTTTGCCGCGGAGCATAGCTTTTCAAACGTTTTTCCCACTTGCGGAAATACGACGTCTTGCCCGCCCGCATATTCGAGCAGCTTTTCGCGGACGAACGGGTGAAGCGGAACCTTGCGCTCCCCGTTCGGCGTTTTGGATTTCGGTATGTCAATGAACGCTTTCCCGCCTATCTCGACAAGATCGCGCATCTGCAGCCGGTTTATCTCGCCGTTGCGCATTCCCGTGGAATAAATCAAAAGGCAAAGAAGGCGGTGCGCAGGGTTTTCCCACTCCCGATTGAAAACGCCTTTTATCCTGCCGGCTTCGTAGCATCCGGTGATTCTGCTTTCCCCCTTTTTGATTGCGGGAAGCCCCGCAAACGGGTTTGATCCGGCGTATCCCGTGGCAACGAGGCGCTTGAACATCATGCGCGCGGCGCTTACATGGGCGTTTACGGATTTTGCGATGAGCGTTTTCAGCAAATGATCCTGAAATCTGGAGAGCATGGCGGTGTCTATGTCCTCTATGGCGCGCACCCCGCTTTTCTTAATGAACGGGACGAACTTTTTCTTCACCGCGTTAAGGCATGTGCGCCTTCTTTTGTCGCACAGCGTCCTTCCCCTGTTTGCGTCCGCCTCCAGCAGCTCCGAGCCTTTTTCGTAATAGCCTTCAAGCAATTTGTACATGTCCGCGGGCTTCTTGGCCTTTCTCGCATAGTAGCCGCCAAGTATAGCGTCCCTGTTTTTGACGGCGAACGCCGCCGCCGCGTCCGCGTCGCTGGTTCCGGTCGCCCACTTTGACGGGACGAGCCTCCCTTTGTCGAGGTACTTCACGTACCACGTGAAGCCCATTTTTTTGTTGGGATACTTGACAAGGTAGTAGCGCCTTGGCGGCTTCCTTTCCGCAAACTGCCTCCCGAACTCCTTTATGTCTTTGGCGGCGTCAGGGGCCTCTTCGGCGAGCCGCGCCTTGTAATGCCCGATGCGCCGCGGCACCCCGGCCGCCAGGTTTGGCCTTGTTTTTGCCCAGGCGATCACTGCCTCGGGGCAAAAGTACATGATTCCGTCTATAATGGCCGCATAGGGCAGCTCTCTCGTGGCTATTAGGGCGCTTACGGCGGAAGGCACGAGGCTTAGCATCTCGCCAAGGTCGCTTTGCGTAAGTAACATGGCTTGATTATTGGCTTGTTTCAGGCGTGGCTTTAGGTTTTCAGGTAAAAAAGGGGGCAAAAACGGGCTTGCAGGTTGCGAAGCGCGGTTTTATGTTCAAAATATGGCTTATTTGCACAATATAAAGAACTTCGCCCAAAATGAAAAAAATTACCCGCTCTGCTTGACAAAAACTGCATAAACTGCTAGGATGTGGCTATCAGGTCAAGGAAATGCGGGATTGACGGCATGCGGGAAGAAAGACGTTGCCGAACCACTGCTCGAACGAGGCGGCGTTCGTCGAGCGCTCGTAGCGCCTGACCGCGCAATGCTTCCCTTGGCACAGTGCGGCGACCACGTTCGTCCGCCGAGATCGTTTCCCGGACTTCACGCCATGGATCTTTCCGCCACAGGGCGCTCGGTCATTTTCGCGTTGGAAGGGGCCGTTCACGTCGCTTTCGTCCACGTAGACGTGCTTTCCCTTGGGAATCCTCTTCAGCCTGCAGGCAAACTCCGCGCGTTTCTCCTCGGATTTCTCGCGATACGTAAAGGATTTTTTTCAGGGTTATCCCAAGCTTCCCGAGCATGTAGAACACGGCCTGGGCAGTGCAGTCGAACTGTTTTGCCAGCTCGCGCAGGTATGCGTCAGGTTTTTCGGCCACGGCCTGCCTGAGTTTTTCCCGGTCTATCTTGCGCTTGCGCTGCCTTTTGACTTTCCTGTCGTAGTACCCCTCGGCAAATTTCCGTTTCCAGTCGCAGTACGTCCTGGGCGGTATGCGGTATATTGAACGCTTCCCGCAGTTCCACGAAAGTGTGCCCTGTATCCTTGTACTCTACGGCTCGCTTCCTGTAATCATTACTGTACGCCATGCTTTTATTGTCGGCATTTTTCTGGAAATTGTAAAATTAAATTACTATATGCGTGAGGTTTGCATACATCGTTTCAATTTTCCAAGGCGCAAATCCTCATAATGATTTTGCACCTAAAGCCGCTCCTTTTCCGGATGGCAATTTTTCCCCAGCTCATTTCGGCGATCGGGCAAAACTACTCCAAGTCCGTTTCCCGGGAGCATTCGGCCTTGCGTTAAGGCGCGGGCTGCCGGGCTTGCTGGGGCGGAACTTGATGCCGTGCTCCATAACCGCCGCTGTGCCTTTCCCTCGAAAAACTCCATCCTGCGGTCGGTCTGGATGCTCAGCGCTGGAAACGGCAGATGTTCAAGTGCCTTGTCCGGAAAATCAAGCGTGTTGCCCGCGGCGCGTTTTTTGCAGATTTGGAGCACCCTGTAGCGCGCAGCCGTCTATTGCCGTGTGCCGGTACAAATTGGGAACGGATGGGGCGGCGGCTTTGGCTGCGAAGGCCGGCTTCATCTTGCGCCCGGTGCCGTTGAAGCCACTTGCGCAAGGTTGGCCTGGATATTCCGCGCCAGGGTGATTTCCGCGTCGCTTTTGCGGATGTACTCCGGCCCTGAAAACAGGCCTGCGCCGCTGCGGGCCTTTCCGCCGGGCTCGAAAAGGCCGGCTTCCAGCGTGATTTCCAGCAGCGCTTCGGCGCCGCCCCAGCGGATGCATTTTCCCAGCCTGGCGGCGGCCTTTGCGCGCTCGGCGCCGGGGGAGCTGTCCGGCAGCAGCATCAGCTCGCCGAAAAGCGCCTCGGCGCCGGGGCCGAAAATCAGTGCCTGCCCGCGCTCCCCGGCCGGGGATGCCGCCTCCAGGCTTTCGGCCAGCGCCGCGGCGATTTCGGCGGGGGGGGCGTCCATGTCGGGGCTGATTTTTTTGCCGCCGCGGTACATGGCGCAGTAAAAGGACTTTTTTTTCGCGTCGATTGCGGGCAGCGCTATTCCTGGCCAGCAGGCGAGGGGCCGCGCCATGCAGTCCAGCGTGGGGACCGGCGCGAAGGGGGCGCCTAGCGCCAGCGCCAGCCCCTTTGCCAGAGCGAAGCCGATGCGCAGGCCGGTGAAGGAGCCGGGGCCGCCCATGCATGCCACGCCGCCAATGGCGCCTGGCTCCAAGCCGGCCTTTTGCATCAGCATGCCGATGCAGTCCATGGCCAGCTCCGAGTGGTGCGTCCCCGCGTCGGCCTCGAAGGCCCAGGCCTCGGCGTGCCCGCCCCTCAGCGCCCCGACTGCGACGGAAAGCCTTTCCGTCGCGGCGTCAATCGCGACAATGCCAGTCACTGCGTCCCCGCGCCGCCGCTTGCATTGCCGTTGCCGCAATAGCCGCCGGCGCTGCCTGCCTTTTTGCCGCTGTCGCCGCGGGGGCTGCCTTCGCTGCCTGCATTGCCGCCGCCGCAAGAGCCGCCGGCGCTGCCTGCCTTGCCGCCGCCGCGGGCAGCGCCGAGGATGCCGGCGAGCGCCTGCTCAAAGGTCTCGGGGCCGCGGATGCGCGCGGCGCGCCTTTGGGCGCCGGTGATTTCCAGCTCGACGAATATGGCGCCTTCGGGGATGGAGCGGGGGATGCGCTCGCTCCACTCGATGATCGCGATTCCCTCGCCGGCCAAAAGCTCCCCGGCGCCGGAGGCCTCAAAGTCGTCGTCGCCCTCCAGGCGGTACGCGTCGATGTGAAAGAGGGGAACGGCCCTGCCGCCTGAGCGGGCCTCGTACTCGCGGGCGATCGTGTAGGTGGGGCTGGCAACGGCCTCGGCCACGCCAAGCCCGCGGGCTATGCCCCTGGCCAGGCAGGTCTTGCCGGCGCCAAGGCCGCCGAGGAGCGCCACGGCGGCGCCGGGCGCGAGGGCCTGCGCCAGGCTCTCGCCCAGGGCCTCTGTTTCCTCCGGCGAGGCGCAGGAAAGCTCAGTCAGGCAGCGCCCCGTCGGAATGCATTGCGCCTATTGTTTTTTTGAGCTCCCTGAGGACGGGGAGCAGGGGGTAGTGAATGTCGTCGCGCAGCGAGACGCTTATTTCCTTTGCGCCCATCGGCGTCGTCTCGATGCTGAACTCTATGCGGTAGTCGCCCGTGCCGTTGAAAAGCGCCACTTCGGCCACCCCGGTGTACAGCATGCGGTAGTAGATGGGAACGTCCTTGCGCGTTATGCTTCGAATTGCGTTAATTTTCATTTTCAGCCTTCTTTGTTCTGCGGTGGTTGGCCGCCCGTATGGCGCGGTTAGTTGTAGGCATACTCGTACACCATTGCGTTTATCAAATTAAGCGATTTCCGCGGGATTTTCAGGAACTTGATGTGCATCACAGTGTTGCGCCCGGTTCTGTTGGTTCGAAGAACCTCCCCCAGCGCGGCCACGGAGACATTGTCCTCCTGCGCAAACTCGATTTTTATTTTGTGCCCGGCCCTTATCGGCGCGTTGGTCCTTATGGAGCAGCCGCCCACCGATATGTCCATTATGCTTCCGGCAAACTGCCTTTTGTCCACGATCAGCCTGTTTTCCTTTCTGCTGGCGGACGCCTCTATTTTCACCAGGTAGAAGCTGGTGGAGATGAATGTCTGGCGCCTGCGAAAGCGGCGGTTTGAAAGCTTTTTGACTTTGCTCGAATGCGCCAGCTTCACTATGCGGCGGTTCATCGTCTCCATGAAGCCGATGGCGCGGCTGGATATGGAAAAGCCCCTGGACTTGATGAAAAAGGTGAGGGTGACCTTGCCGCCTTTTGGGATGCTGATCGGGGCGCCGCGGCTGCCCACCGGGTGCTCCATGATCAGGCTTTCCCCGCGCGCGGAGAAGACCTTGGTCGGGTGGTTGAGATCGCCCACGCCGAGTATCGCCGCCGTGTTTTCCGGTATGTGGCGGGTGGAGGTGATGGTGATGGTGTCGGTGTAGGTTTCGATGATGTTTCTCAGCGCGAAAAGGACGGAAAGCCTCGAGTTCAGCTCCTCCTCCGAGATCGAGGTTCTTTCGATGAGCAGGTAGGCGCGCTTGAAGTGCTGATCCATCAGCTCCGGGGAGTCCAGCGACTTCGCCGGGTCGGTGACCTTGTCGTTTCTCAGGATGAATTCGAGCATTTTGGCCTGCTCGCGGTCCAGGCCCATGTCGTGGGCGATGCGGTGAAGCGTGAATGCGGAAAACCCGCGCCGCTCGCCGCGCGCGAAGCCGCTGCCCCTTTTTTTTGCAGCGGCCGCGGATACGACGAAGATGGCCGCTATGGCCGCTATGATTATGCCGAAAACCGCCAGATCGCCGACGGTCATCCCGGGCATCTGGAAATCGTCAATGGCCTGAAGCGGAAGCGCCGCGAAGCCTGCCCTGGCGCTCATTGGCGAAGCCCCCTCACCGCGCCCAGAACCGCGTCGTAAAAGCCGCGCAGCCTCGGGGCGGTTTCGTACTCGGCGATGTCCCCGACCAGAACCGTGTCCTGCTGCTCGTAGGCGTTCAGCAGATCCCTGAGGGTGCCGTGGAATTCCGCGATGTAGTCCGCGACCGGCATGTCCCCCGCCCTGATTTCGCCGACGGGAAAGCCGCCCGACTGAAGGGCGCCGTAAATGCGAAAGACCTTTTCCGCGACGCCTGAGAAAAGCCCGGCGGTTTCCGCGGCCCTGGCGTCCTTGCCGGTCTGGATGTCCAGCGGAAGCTCCTCAAGGCGGGCGCAGACCTGGGCGACCAGCGCCCCGGCCCTTTCCAGCTCGCCGGCCGGGTCGCCAAGCTCGCGCAGGCGCTCCTCGATCACCGAGCGCAGGGCCCGCGGCCCGGAGCCCTCGCCGGCAAAGGCCTTTTCCGCCCAGGCGAAAAGGTCGGGGCTCTGCTCCGCAAGCATCCGTGCCGAGGGGCTTTCCATCCAGCGGGCGGCGACGGCGCCCTTTTCCTCGAAGCCGGCGGCCTCGTAGTCGCTCAGCGCCTGCGCGGCGCCGGACAGGCACTCGGCGAAAAGCTCCGCGACGGAGCTTGTGTATATGTCGAGGGTGCCGACTGCGTCAATCTCCATGCCGAAGCACTCGTCCACCGCGCCCGCGCCGACGGCGCTGCCGTCAATGGCCAGCCCGCTCAGGCGGTGCCCGGTGCCCTCAAGCCAGGCCCCCAGCGCTGAAAGTATCTCCCCTACGGTTTTCTCCGCCTCGGGCTGGATGTCGGCGTCGGCGCCGTTTATCCGTATCTTCATGGCCTACCTGTTGCTGTTCATGAAATTGTCGAATCTGGTGGACATCTGCTCCATCTGGGAGAACGCGCTTTCCATGCGGCTGTACTGAATCCTCAGCTCCGTTTCCCTGGCCGCAAGCTGGCGATCCATGGTGGCGATGCGCCGCGTGTCCTGCCTGATCCGGGAGTCGATGGTCCCGGTTTTAAGCGATATTATGCCGCCCGTTTGGACGAACGGGGCGGCAATGGCCTCCAGATTGAAGGCGACGCCGGAGTCGATTATCAGGTCGCCGGTGGTGTCGGACCCGAAAAGCTGCCGGATTGCCGGGAGGCTGCTTTCCAGCGCCGCGTCCAGCATGCTTTCGTTGATTTCGAGGTAGCCCCGCAGCCGCGACGGGTCCACCCCGAAGGCGCCGCGCGCGTTGGTGCTTATCCCTATCTGCGAAAGAAGCGAAAGCTCCCGCCCCGCGTCGGTGGGGTGGGGCGACGTGACGATCCGCAGCAGGCTGTTGCGGAGGTGGCTGAGGGTTGAGTCGCCGGCGAAGGCCCCGAGGCGCTCGCGCATGTCCTCGGCCTCCTCCCGCGTGAGGTAGGTCAGCTCGTCTATCACGGTCGGGTCGTTGCGCGTGAGGATGTTGATTTCCGCCATGAGACGGTTGTAGTTGCCCACCAGCGAGATGATCGCGTTCTTTACCCTTTCGCGGTCGGTCTGGACGTCAAGGCGCACGGGCCTGTCCGAAACGGCCCGCGCCGTTATGGTGACCCCGGGGATTATGTCGCCCATGACGTTCGACGGGCGGGTCATCTCTATCCCTTCCATGGAAATGACGGCGTCCTGCGCCGAGGAGACGGCGTTCAGCGGGCGGTGCCCAGTGGCCGGCGCGTCAGGATCGAGAATCTCGGCGCCGCGCACCAGGATTTCCCGGTGGGTGTTTGCGTTGTCGATGTTCAGCGCGACAATGGTCCTGCCCGCGGCGACTTGCGAAAGGCCGAATTCCCACTCGGAGAAGCCCTCCCCGTCGGCGATCGGCGGCAGCGCCGCCCTTGTGCCGTCGGAAAACGCGAGCGAAAGCGCCCCCAGGTCGTCCACGCGCGGCGGCGGGGGAGGCGGGGCCCATGGGGGAAGCGGCGCCGTGGACGGGTTTGTCCTGATCGTGATGCCGCCATGGGAAACGGCGCCGGCGGACGGCACTTCGGGGCCCGACGGCGGCTGCGCCGCGGGAGCCGCGGGGGCTTGGCTGTCCCTGGCCGCGGTTTCCAGCCTCAGAACGAGGCGCGCCCCCGGCTCGACCCTCAGGTCAAGCGGAATGTAGGCGGACGCAAGCGCGGGAAGCGCCAGCGTCCCGTCGGCCGCCGAGAAAGCGGCCTCGGGGCCTGCGCCTTCCGCCGCCCGGCCCCTCACGGATCCCTCGCCGATGGGTATTTCCACGCGGGAGTCGAAAACCTGCTCGATTATCCCCAAGCGCAGGGCCAGCGCCTCGGCGTCGCCTGAAAATCCCAGGCGGTTCTCGGCGCCGGTCACCCTGGATTCCAGCAGCAGCGACCTTGTGCCGGGCTGCACGGTTATGACGTTCGCCCCGATCCTGCCGCCGCCCCTGCGGTTCACGGCGTCGGCAAATTCCCGCAGGGTGCCGCCCCTGAAATTAAACGAAATTTCCTCGCTTCCGACCGTGAAGGCGTATGTCCCGGCCTCAACGGCCGTCCTTTCGTCCAGGGGAGGGGAGAGGAACCTGTCCGCCTGGGCAAGCTGCCTCACGGTGAAGGTGGCGTCCTGCTCGATCGCCTCCCTTGTCGCGGTCGCGGAAAGGACGCTTGAGTCGGACGAAAGCGCCGCTCGCTCGCTGAACGGGTTTTGGAACGAGAAAAGGTCGCGGGCGCTTTCGCGCATGGCCGTTACGCGCCGGCCCAGATCCTGCCACCAGATTCTCTGCGCCTCCAGGCTGCTGACGTTCCTTTCGGCCCTGTCCCTGGGGATGCGCTCGATCCGCATCAGGTCTTCGACGAGCTGATCTGTGTTAAACCGGCTTCTCAGGCCTGGCACGAAAATATCGGACATACTGCCTGAACCTCCCTCCAAAGAGTTGGCGCGCAGGCTCCGAAGGCCCCGCGCCAAAGGCGCCCTGCGCCTGCGGAGCGCGGCCCCGCCCATGGGGCCAAGCGCCGACGGCGCTTCCCCGCGCTATGCCTAAACGCCCCCGCAGCCCATGCGGCGCAGATGCCGCATCGACGCGCCTGCCCGGCAACTGGCCGGATTATGCCCGCAGCGAAACCAAGGGGAAGCGCAGCCTACATTCGCTCGCTTAGCAGGGAGCCCATGGCTTCCCGCGGGGGCCTGTGCAGGCGCTGCAGCTCTTCCGGCGGAAGCACCCTGACCACCTCGTCCGTCGCGTTGTCGATCACTTTGACGATCACCTCGTTTGAGTCGTGGTCGATCTCAAACTGCAGCCTTCTGTCGTAGGTGAGGCTGGAGCCCGAAATGTCCTCCACCATGCGGCTCAGGAGCCGCCCTTGGGAATCGTCCCGCTCGCCGCCCCCTGGCAGGGGCGCGGCCACCTCGGCAACGGCAACCCGCTGCTCCGTGGCTCTCGTCTCCCTTCCGCGGGGCTCCGCCTGCGGAAAAAGGCCGGCGCCGGGCCCAATGCTTGAGATAGGCATGGCTGCGATACCTCCCTGGTCCATGGATCATCCCGCCGTCCATGGCAGGATTTGGGGAAGATTCCCCTATGCAAAGCCCCGGAGCGCATGCCCCGGGGAAAATGTAAAAAAGAAGGGACGGGAAGGGCGCGAACTTCCTCGTCCCCGCATTCAAAAGACAACGTCCAGAAGGCTCTTGAATGCAAAAGAAAGCGTGCCGGAGATCGCCGGCCTGCGGGCTGTCAGAGACTAGCCAAGGAGCTGAAGCACGGACTGCGGCCGCACGTTCGCCTGAGCCAGCATCGCGGTGGAAGCCTGGTTCAGGATGACTCCCCTGGTGTACCGCACCATCTCGGAAGCCATGTTTGTGTCCCTGATGCGGGATTCGGCGGCCTGCAGGTTCTCCGCCGCAATGGCGATGCTTCTCGCTGCCATTTCAAAGCGGTTCTGATAGGCGCCAAGGTCCGCCCGCAGTTGGTTAACCATGAGCATTGCGCTGTCCACCGTTCCGATGGCCATGTTTGCGTCTTCGGCGCTGAGGAGGGAAACCATCCCCTCGCCGTCCTGGCCGTCCCTGATTCCCAGGGCGGAAGCCGTCATCTCGCCGATGTAAATGGTCTCGTTCTGATCCATGTTGGCGCCGACGTGCAGCACCATGGCGGTTCCCGCGTCCTGGGCAAAGGCGCCGGTCAGCATGTTCATGCCGTTGAACTGGGCATGGCTGGCGATGCGGTCGACCTCGGCCACAAGCTGGGAGACTTCCACCTGAATCATCAAGCGATCGCTTTCGGAGAAAATGCCGTTGGCGGACTGAACAGCGAGCTCGCGGATGCGGTGCAGAACGTCGGTGGTCCCCTGAAGGAAGCCCTCGGCAGTCTGAATGAAGGACACGCCGTTTTGAATGTTGCGCTCGGCCTGGTTAAGGCCCCGAATCTGGCCCCTCATCTGCTCGGACACTGCAAGCCCGGAGGCGTCGTCCCTGGCGCGGTTGATCCGCATGCCGGAACTAAGCTGCTCCATGCTCCTGTCTATGCCATGCTGCACTAGGCCGAGTTGCCTGTCGGCAAACATTGCGCTCAAATTGTGGTTAATTATCATATAACCCTCCATAGGTTGACTTATCCCATGCATCCATGCTGGGATCGCGCCGCGGGAGCGGTTTCCGGGGGAGGGATCGCGCCGCCGCCCCCGAACGCCGCTGCGCGGGGCGAAACGCCCATCCAAAAACGGCGAAAGCCGGCGGTGGCCGCCTGCCTGCCCGAGCCTGAATGGCCGTTTCGCGCCGTCCCGCGCGTCAACGGAAGGTTTTTTTCAAAGAACGCTGCTTTTCGGGGGCCTTGGCGGGCCCCTGAAAAGCCGTGGAGCCGGCCGCAAAGCCCGCGGCCGCCGCGAGGGGAGGCGGGCTTTGCCCGCGCCTCCCTCACAACTTAATAATACAATATTGCCGCGGGCTTTGCAAGCGCAATTACTGCAAAATTTGCAGAACGGCGGTGCCCCTCTGGTTGGCCTGCGCCAGCATTGCCATGCCGGCCTGGGTCAGGATCTGGTTGCGCACGTAGCTGACCATTTGGGTGGCCATGTTGGTGTCCCTGATCCTCGACTCGGAGGCCTGGAGGTTCTCCGCGCCCACGTCGATGCTGCGGATCGCGTGCTCGAGCCTGTTTTGGTAGGCGCCGAGGTCGGCCCGCTGCTTGTTGACGAGCAGCATGGCGGCGTCGACGGTGGCGATGGCGCGGTTGGCGCCGTCGGCGGTTTCCAGGCTGACGAACGTGCCGTCGCCGGGATCGCGCACGCCAAGGCCGGCCGCGGTCATGGTGCCGATGAACACCTGTATGCGCTGGTCGATGTTGGCGCCGATGTGGAGCCACATGGAGGCGGTCGGGGTGTTTTCGCCCGCGGCCTGCGCGAAGCGCCCGGTCAGCATGTTCATGCCGTTGAACTGCGCGTGGCTTGCGATGCGGTCGAGCTCGGCCACTAGCTGGGAGATCTCAACCTGGATGTACATCCGGTCCTCGTCGGTGTAGATGCCGTTGGCGGCCTGCACCGCCAGCTCGCGGATGCGCTGCAGAACGTCGGTGGTTCCCTGGAGGAAGCCCTCGGCGGTCTGAATGAAGGAGATGCCGTTGGCGGCGTTCGCCGAGGCCTGGTTGAGGCCGCGGATCTGCGCGCGCATTTTTTCGGATACGGCGAGCCCGGAGGCGTCGTCGCCGGCGCGGTTGATCCGCAGCCCGGACGAAAGCCTTTCCATGTCTGTGTTGATGGCGCCCTGGGTTACCCTAAGGGACCTGTCGGCGAACATTGCGCTCAGGTTGTGATTGATGATCATATCGATCCTCCGTGAATATTGCTCGAAGGCATCCTTGCCTTCGTTGGGCGAGCCGCGCCGCCGACGGCACCGCGGAGTTCCGCGGGGCGCTGGCTTCCTCATGGTGATTATCGGCGCCGAAGCCCCCGGGCTTTAGCGGAAATTCGGCCTTTGCCGGAAAAGCCGCGCGGGCGGCGCCAAGGCGGCGGCGCCCTGAGGGCCGAGCCTTTGGCCTGCGCCGATCGGGCCTGCGCCCATCGGGCCGCGCCCTTCGCGCGGCGCCCTTCGGGCCGCGCCGCTAGCCGCCCATCGGGAAGGGCAGGACGGCGTCGATCGATGACTTTCCCAGCAGCGCCATGATCAGGCGGTCCATGCCCATGGCCACGCCGGAGCAGCGCGGGAAGGGCTCGGGGCCGCCGAATATCTTCCAGTAATCGCCGTCCACCGCGTGCCGGACAAGCGCCCGGCGCTCCTTCTCCCGCGCCTCGCCCTCGAAGAAGGCGCGGACGCGGCCGGCGTCGGTTTCCTCGGAAAAGCAGTTGGCCAGCTCTATGCCCCGGAAGTAAAGCTCCCAGCGCTCGGCGCTGCCGCCGGCTGGGCCGCCGGCGGCGCCGCCCGCGCCAGGCTTGGGGGCGGCGGGCAGGGCCAGGCAGGGGGCGAAGGCGGGGTATTCGAGCAGCGCAACGGGGCGGGGGCTTTCGCGCAGGGCGGGCTCGACGGCGTGGACGAAGATAAGGTCGAAGAGGGCGGCGGCGCCCTCGCCGGGGCGGGGCTCGAGGCCGAGCCTGCGCGCATGGGCCTCAAGCTCCCCGGGCTTTGCGGCGGCGGCGAAAAGGCCGAAGCCGGCGTGGCGCCGGAACGCATCGTCCATTGTTACGCGCTCGAACGGCGCCATCCGGCCCTCGCATTCCAGGCCCTCGGACAGGCGCGCCAGCAGCTCCTCGGTCAGATCGAGGGAGTCCATGCAGCCTGCGCCCATTGTGTAGTACTCGAGCATGGTGAACTCGGGGCTGTGCAGGCGGCCGGAGGACTCGCCGTTGCGGAAGCACTTGCAGATCTGGTAGGCGCTGGCGCGGTGGCGGGCGATGACTTTCTTCATCCAAATCTCGGGCGAGGGGACGAGCCAGCAGGGGGCCTCGGCGCCGGAGGGGAGGATGCGGCGGGTCTCGAAGACCTCGAGGCAGGACTCGGGGATCAGGTCCGGCGCCAGAATGGGGGTGTCAAGCTCCAGGTAGCCGCGCCCGTCGAAGAAGGCGCGGGCTCGGCGGATGATCCTCGCCCGCTCGCGCAGCGCCTCAATGTCCACGGCGCCCCCCATGCCTGCGCCGCAAAGGCGCATACGGCTCGGGGCGGCGCGGCGCTAGGCCAGGCGCCTGACCGCGTCCTTCCACTTGCGGCCCCGGTCGAATTCGTTGAGGAACATGCCGAAGGAGGAGCAGCCGGGCGAGAGCGCGACGCGGTCGCCGGGCTCTGCGGCCTTAATCGCCGCTGCTGCTGCGGCATCGGCCGAGTCGAACGGGCCCAGGTAGGCGACGCCGGCCTCGTCGAGCAGGCGGCGCAGCTTGTCGCTTCCGCTCCCGCAGAGCAGCGCGACGGCCTTTGCGCCTCGGGCGCTGCGCGCGAGGGGGGAGAAGTCAAGGTCCTTGTCCGTGCCGCCTGTCACCAGGACGAGCCGGCCGTCGGCGCCGAGGGTCTCCAGCGCTGCTGCTGCGGCCTCCGGGATGGTGGCGGCGCTGTCGTTGTAAAAGTCGATTCCGCCGGCCTTGTGGAAAAGCTCCATCCTGTGCTCGATGCCGGGGAACGAGCCAAGGCCCTCCATGGCGCTTTCGGGATCGAGGCCCAGCGCGAGCAGCGCAAGGCCCGCGGCGAGCAGGTTGCGCTTCTGGTGCCAGCCCGGAACGAGCGGGCTGGGCGGCACTAGCTCGAAGGCGGCGCCGCCTGAAAACGAGCCGTCGCCGAACCTGCCGCTTAGGCGCGCCATGCCCGGCGCGTCCGGGCCCTCGAGCCACCCGCCGCTTGAGCCCTCCGGAAGGGGGGAGGCCGAGCAGACGAGGCTTGCGGCGCGGCTTCCCCTGAGGAAGCTCATGCCCCACTCGTCGTCCCAGGCGACCATCGCGTCGCGCCCGTCCTGCCCCTCGTAAATGACGCGCTTGTCCGCGACGTAGGGCTCCATTCCGCCGTAGAAGTCCTGGTGGTCCGGCAGGATCGCGGTGAGCGCCGCCGCCCTGGGCTTGAGAAGGGGGCTGCCGTCCGCCCTGCGCCGCCCGCGAAGGTCGCCGAGCTGCCAGCTTGAAAGCTCCAATACGACGTCGTCCGTCTCGCGCAGCCCGTCCAGGAAGGCCAGCGGCGAGACGGTGATGTTCCCGCCAAGGAATGCCCGCCTCGGCGCCGCTTTCTGCGCCGCTCCCTGAGCCGCTCCCGCGGGGGAAGCGCCGCCGCCGGCTTCCTGCGCCGCTTTCTGCGCGGCCTTTTCCCATGCGCGCGCCAGCGCCCAGTGCAGGGCGGAGGAGGCGCAGGACTTGCCCTTTGAGCCGGTGACGGCGGCGAGCCTGGCGGGGGAGGCGGCTAGGAACAGGGATATGTCGGTCTCGACGCGGCGCGCCGCCTTCAGGAAGGGGGAGTCCGGGCGGACGCCGGGGTTTTTGATGACGATGTCGGCCTTTTCGAAGTCGGCGGCCTCGTGCCTGCCCAGGACGTAGCGGATGGTGGCGGCGCCGGGGCCGCGCTCGGCTTCCAGCAGCGCTATCGACGGCGCGAGGGCCTCCTCGCCGCGCAGGTCGGTCACGGCAAGCTCGGCGCCGCGCCGGTAAAGGAAGCGGGCGGACTCAAGCCCCCCGCCGTGCAGCCCGAGCCCCATGACGAGGGCTTTCATTCCGGAAAAATCCATGCTACTGTATACCATGCAATATGGGCGTCAGGCAACAGCGCCGCGCGGCTGCCGCTCGGGCGCCGCCTCCTTCCCGCGCCTTTCGGCGCTTCGCAGGCGGGGCCGCTGTGGCGCAGAATGAGATTCGCTCGGCGCTTTCGGTGGTGGACGACTCGGGCCGGCCGGGGAACTTCGGCTGGTCGAGGCGCCCGGCCTTTTTCTACGACCCGGCGCTGGTCTGGGCGCCCAGGCGCCGCATTTTCGAGGCGGACCGCTACCTGGCCTTCAGCCCGACCCACACGGTGGCCTTCGAGCTGCGCGACGACGGCTGGCTTGGCTACATGGGCGTGACTGTTGCGTCCAGAAGGGAGAAAAAGAGGTCGACCAGCGCGATTCAGTCGCTTTTGCCGCTGGGCTCGTTCGGCCTGCCCCCCAGCAGCCAGTCCGGCCAGGCGCGCTACCGCCGCAGGGGCGCGGCGCTGGACTTCGTTCCCATGGAGGGCGGCGCCAGGATAATCCGCGCCGACATTCCGCGAACGGGCGACAGCCGGGGCATTCGCGGCGAGCTTGTCCTGACCGAGCCCGAGGGCGGCGCCTCCGAGTCGATTGTCTGCAACCTGCCCTGGCGCTCGGACGGCAGCGCGTTCCGCTGCTCGCGCCGCTCGCCGTGGTACACCGCGGAGGGCGTGGTGCAGTTCGGCACGACGGAGATCGTCTTTGCCAAGGGCAACTCCTGGGGGGTTTTCGACTGGGGCCGCGGCGTGCGCCCGAGGGCCGACACGCGCTACTGGGCCTGCGCCTGCGGCCTGGGCGCGGGCGGCCGGCTGGTCGGCTTCAGCGTCGGGCACGGCTGCGAGGACGCCTCCTGCGGCACGGAAAACGCCTTTTTCGCGGACGGCCGCCTGCACAAGCTCGACCAGATCACGTTCCACATCCCCCCCGCCGACTGGCTCTCCCCCTGGAGCTTCACCAGCAACGACAACCGCCTGGAAATGACATTCTCGCCCCGGCAGCAAAGGTCCGACGGCGGCCGCGCCCTGTTCCACTCCTTCGCGCGCCGCCAGTTCTTCGGCTCCTTCTCCGGCCGCGCCGTCCTCGACGACGGCTGCGAGGTCTCCTTCTCCAACGTCACCGGCTTCGCCGAGCGGGTCAAGACGCGCCTTTAGCGCCCCGCGCCGCATCGCCGAATCGCTCTGCGGCGCTTTGCGGGGGCTTAGGGCTTTCCCTCCGGGGTTTTTGCTTGGCAGAAGCCGTGTATCGCCTGCGCCTTGCCTATCGCCGATTTGGCCATCGCGTCATCCACCGCCAGCTCATTGGGATAGCGCACCGCGACGCCGTATGGGGTCAGGTCCGCGCAGGCGTCCAGCATCCGGGAAAACGCGCCGTCATGCCTCGCGCATGCCTGGCACAGCTCGACAAGATTGTGCGTTCGCGGCGGCTCGATTCCCTTGGAAAACAGGTATCCCTTCAGCGCTTTCTCGGCGCTTTGCTGGCTTAGATAGCAGGCGATTTCCGACTGCCTCGGGCGCAGGCCATGAAACAAATGGCGCGCCGAGGTCAGATCGTTTAGCGAGTATTTGAACCACTCCCGCGTCAGGCTATCGCCGCTCATACAGGAGCGCTCCGTCGCGGGCTATCCTGCGCTCCATGGTCGGCTGCGCGCTGCGCCACTCAAAGCGGGATTTGTAGTTGGCGAGCACGTCCACCGGCGCCTGCATGGGCTTTTTGGCCAAGCCGCGGTAAATCTTTTGCAGCGCCAAAATCGGCTTTTCCGCGCCGTCCCTTAGAACCACGAAAAAATCGTAGTCGCTGCCTGCGTGCGCGGTTCCGTCTGCATGGGAGCCGAAAAGAAAAATTTTCTCGCAGTCCTCCCCAACCGAGTCGAGAATGCTGTCCTTGATCGCAAGAATGTCGTCGCTTGCCAATGAGCGCCTTCCCCCGGCCCGCTCCGCGGCCCCGTGCCTAAAAGGATATGCCTTGCGGCGCATGCAGTCAAGGGCTCGCTTGGAAGGCGCCGCTTTGCGGCCAAGCCCCGCTGGCCGCGCCCCGTCACTCAAGCCCCGCGAGCCAGGCCTCGGCGCGGCGGATCTCAATCGGCGCCGCCCCCTCTTCCCGCCTCTCGCGCTTCAGGTCCTTCACGAGCTGCACCCCGGGAACGCCGAGGCGCTCGCAGAAATGGCGCAGGCTTTTGCTCGCGCTTGAGTCGGACAGCTTCGCCTCCAGCAGGAACTGCGCCTTGCCGTCCCGCGCGTAGCAGAAATCGATCTCCCGCCCGTCCTTCGTGCGGACGTAGTGAAGCGCCGCGCCGATTCCGCGCAGGTCCTCCTCCGCGGCGGCCTCCTTCGCCAGCGACAGCGCCACGAGGTTTTCGAACCTGGCGCCGTCCCCGCCCTCGACAAGCGCCGTGTCGAAAAAGTAAATCTTCGGCTCCTTGAGAATCGAGCGCGCGACGTTTCCGACGAACGGCGAGACGCGGAACACGATGAACAGCTCCTCGAAGACCTGGATGTATTTCTTGACTGTGTTCGGCGCAATTCCGATGTCCCGCGCAATCGACGAGTACGAGACCGGCGAGCCCACCCGCCCGCGCAGAAGCTCGAGGCAAAGCCGCAGGGACTTGAAGTCGCTGAATTTCTCGAAGTCCAGCGCGTCCTCCCGAATCAGCCCGTCCACGTACTGCCTGCGCCAGCGCCGGGCGGAGTCCTCGGCCTCGCAAAGAAAGGGCTCCGGAAAGCCGCCCCTGCCCATAAGCCGATCCAGGCCGGGCGCTGCGCCGGCGGCGGCCAGCTCCCCCGGCGAAAACGGAAAAAGCCTGTGCGCGAAAAAGCGCCCGGCAAGTGACTCGCCGGTCTGCCTGAAGTATTCCAGCCTGGCGCTGCCGGTCACCAGCATCTTGGTTTTTTCTGGCTTTGTGTCGAAAACGCCCTTGACGTAGCTTTTCCAGCCAGGCATCTTGTGTATTTCGTCGAAAACCAGCAGGTCCGTGGAGCCGAGCCACGCCTCCCTCTCGATGATTTCCCTGTCCCCGCGGCTGTCGTAATTAAGGTAAGCCGGGCGCTCAAAGCCCTTTGCCGCCTCCCGCGCCAGCCAGGTTTTGCCCACCTGCCGGGGCCCTGAAAGAAACACGATTTTCGAGCCCAAGTCCTTTTTGATCTGCGCCGCGCGCCTTCTGTCCATACGACTATTTTGCGCCGGATTGCGGAAAAGTCAAGACTATTTTGCATTGCGGCGCAAAATAGTCGCACTGACCGCCGGTCTGCCGGGGCCAAGGAAGGCAAGGCCTAAATTGCCACCAGTTCCTGGCCGAATATCGCTTCCAGCTTTTTGAGGGTCTTCAGCGTGGGGTTTGCCGTTTTTGGGTTTTCGAGCTTCTGGTAAACCTGATACTTGACGCCCATTTTTTCGGCAACATCGGCAAGGGTCATTTTATGGGAAAGCCGCGCGTTGCGCAGCCACAGCGCGAATGCAAGCCCGGGCGCTATTTCCACGTTGTGCCAGCCGCGCCCGGAAGCCGCCTTCGGAACGGCGAATTTGTCGCCGTGCTCAAGATACGACTCAAGGAGCGCCGAAACCGCCTCGGCGGCCATGGCCTTAGCATGCTCCAGGGAATCGCCGTAGGTGAGATAGCCGTCGTAGAACCCGGGGGATTCCACGTACCAGCAATTGTCGGATTTTGAGCGCGCGATCCTGCAAGGTATAACGGTCTTCATTTTTTGTACCCCGCCTTTTTAGCGGAGTCCCTGCCGCTCACGTTGTGAGTTTACACCTTTCATGGCGCGCTGTCAATGCATTCGCGGGCCATGTTATGCCGCGCGCTCGGATTCCGCCTTGCGGAATGGGGCGCGGAGAGAAGGGCCTGCTTTCGAAGGGCGGCCAGGCTTACCACGAGCCGCCCAAGCCAACGCCGAATCTCATCATGGGGATCCTGGGGTTCCTGGTGAGGTCGAGGTTCCCGATATGCACATCAACAAAGGGGTTTGCAAAGAAAGCCCTTTTCCGCCCGCCAAGCCTCAGCCCAATGGATGGGACAAAGTCCACTCCAATGTGGGTTTCCTCTTCCTCGACCCTTGGCCAGCCAACCTCCCTCTTCTTCTCCCTCCCAATAGAAAGCCCCGCGCCGGCGCCGATGTAAAACGGCCCTCCTCCCGCAAAAAAGCGGATGGAAGCGCCTGCTCCCATCCAAGCCAAACTAGTCGTTCTGTAATTCCCAAGATTCCAAAGAACGGCAAGATAGTGGAATGGCGTATAGAAGACGGACGCATTCAGCGAAAAAAGGCGGCTTAAATCCCGGCCAAAGCGAAAGCCAAAGCCGCCCGTAATGTCGGCATCGACCGAAAGCCAGTTTGCAGGCGGGGGGTATCGAGGCTCTCCGGGCTCCCGGTGCGGAGGATCCCATGCAATGCCCATCAAGGATGCAACGGCGCTGTCGATCATGACATAGGCATGCGCGCTGCGGGTTGCCAAAGCCTCCGCGTCCGCCACATGTACGGTAAGCCGGAAAAAGCCCCCGGCCGGCTCAAGCGCGCCGGCAACGACGTAGCGGATGCCCATCCGGCTTCCCAGCGACCGCTTCGCCGCGTCGTCTATAAGGCCAGCCGTGTCGAAGCCCAGTTGCGCCGCAAACGCGTTTAGCTGCATCCTGTTCGCGACGGTGATCCCGCGCGCGTGCTGCATTCCCATAAAGGCGACGATCATCTCGCTGATTATGCGATCCGACATCTGAGCCGAGCCGCTGCTCATGGCCAGCACCGCGACTCCGTAGCCCCTTTCAAAGCCGGCGGCAAGTTCCGCGGCAGAGCTTTGGATTGCTTCGCTAAGCCGGAGCTGCGCGTGCGCCGTGTCCGCCGCAAATGCGGCCATGAGCGCCGGCGCGCAAATCGCAAATAGCGCTTTTTTCATTGCCGCTATTCCGGCTATTCGCTTTCGGCGCTATGCAGCGGCCCGACATACCTTATCGCCACCGCTGACGCGGAAGTTACCCTTACCGCTCTCCTTCTTCCGCTGCCTTCGGTTACGGTGTCCACGCGGACGTTGATAATGTCGTGCCCGCCCATTGCGATTGCCTGGGTCATAAGATCCGCGACTAGCGTGCTTCGGTTTACGTTCCTGATCACTATTGCCCCGACAACTTCATACCTGCTGGCATGGACGGGCGGGTGCGCCGACCAGCCAACCCTTTCCGATTCAACGCGAATCTCAAGGGCAGGATCGAGCTGAGCCGAAGGCTCAGCGGAAGGCGCGGTTCCGCAGCCCGCCAGCGCAAGGCCGGCCGCCGCGGCAATGGCGGCAATCCCGAAAAGCTTGAAAGTGTTCCTCATAAAGAACGCTCCTTTTGGCGCGGTTCCCGCCTTTTCCTGCGGGAATCGCGAAAATATTTTTCCGCCGGCGGCCGGTTCTGCCGGTGCCGGGCGGTTTTCCGCAACGCGGAATATGCATGTTCACTGGGCGCTGCCTGCCCGGCGCCTCCGGCTTTGGGCGGCTTCCCCGGCCTTTTCGGCGCCGCCTTTCGGGCGGCGGGCCTTGCCCGGTCTGCCGGCGGCGAAGGCCAGCGCCTGCGCTATGCCCAGGACGCGGTCCTGCTTTTCCTCCGGCAGCATGGAAAAATCCCGCATTGCCTTGCTCAGCTTTTCGTCCCTGGTCACAGCTTCCCTCTATATGCTGGCATTTTACACAGCTATGCTGGGATTGTCAAGCGATTGCCCGAAATTTGCTCGCTTAGTGAAAGCCTGCCCTTGCTCAGCGAGCCCTGCTCGGGTATAGTTGTCCAATGACCGTCAACGAGCGGGTAAGGCAGCTCAGGGCTTCCCTGAAAATGTCGCAGGCGGAGTTTGCCAAGGCGCTTTTCCTCAGCAGTGGCTACGTGGCGGAGATTGAAATCGGGAAAAAAATCGTCAACGAGCGGATAATCCACCTCATCTCGCTGACCTTCGGCGCAAGCGAGGCCTGGCTGAAGGGCGGCGAGGGGAGCATGTTTTTCAGGACGCCTGAGGAAAAGATGCGGCGGCTGGCGGGCCTTTTCGGCGAGCTGCCGCCCAGGTTTCAGGACTACGTGATGGCGCAAATCGAGCAGCTTCTCGCCGCCATTGGCGACGGGCCGGGGGAGGCGCCGCCGGGCGGGCAGTGACGCGCCTTCGGCGGCGCTTCCGGCGGGCGCTTTCAGCAGGCGCTTCCCCGGGCGAAGGCGCCGGGCACTCAGGGCTCCCTGTAGTCCACTATTTCCTGCTCTACGCCAAGGCCCGTTTCCTCGATGCGGGCGATTAGGCCGCTTATGCCGGGGAGGGCCTTTGTGTCCTCGCGGACGCGCTCCATCTGCCCGATCATTGCCTTGGTCAGGGTTCGCGCCCAGGGGCGGTACTTGTCGAAGGCGGCGGCGCTCATCTTCACCGGGGCCACAGGCCGGCCGGCGAAGTCGCAGAGGCTCTGCAGGATGAGGATTCCGTCGGGATCCATGTCGCCGGCGTAGTGGAGGGCGAAGCCGGAGGAGGCCAGGGTTTTCACCAGGGCGGCGACGGCGCGGTTAGGGTAGCCGCCGGCGTAGAGGTAGCAGTCGTAGCGGAGGTGCCGGGCGGCGCCGTGCTTCTGCGGGGAGCCCAGCGCGTAGAAGGTTTCCTTGTTCTCGACTATCAGCGCCGTCCTCGAGCGCGGCCACAGGCGGGCGGGCCTTATTGCCGAGACTTTCTCGGCGGTCTGGAGGGGCATGCCCAGTATGTGGCCCCTTGCGTTGACCAGAGGCGCCTGGGGCTCCTTGTACCGGATGGAGATTTTGCCGGAAATCAGCGTCTCGGGGTAGGAGCGCAGCATGAAGGCTATGTCGGGCACGGGGATGTCTTTCTGAAGGCGCGCGAAAAACTGGCTGCAGAACGCGGGCAGCGCCTCAAGGTGCTTTGAGTCCTGGTAGAGCAGGATGGACAGCGCCCGCGGGGTGATTTTCTCGAGCTGCGCCGGCTTGAAGTGGAACTCGAGAAGCAGGACGAGGTCCTCCATGATTTTGCGGTTCAGCCCCTGGCCTATCTCGCGAAGGCCGAAGCGCTCGGAAAGGAACTCCAGCAGCGCCACGACTTTTTCGGCCTCCTCCCTTTCGCCCTCAAGGCCCGCCAGCGCTTCCTTCAGCGAGCTCAGCTTCGAGGCGAGCATGGCCCTGGTCCTTTCGGCCTCGGTTCTGGGGAACGGCTGGCCGGCCGCCCTGAACAGCCGCTCGAAGCTGTCGCAGCTTATGGTCTTTAGGCGCCGGCCGCCGCCGCCGCCCCTGCCTTTTTCCTCCCAGCGCAGCCTGGCGACCTTTTTGCGCTCGAGGGCCATGGCGGCCGCAAGGTAGGCCTCTTTCTCCTCCGGGGGCGCCGAGTCGAAGCCGGGGAAGATGGTGGCGGTGCGCAGGCGCAGGAAGCCGCGGGTCTCGCCTGAGTCCCGGGCGGAGGCGAAGTAGCGCGACATGAAGGCGCCGGTGATTTTCCTTTTCCAGCCGGCCGCCCGGCGCTTCCCCTCCGCGGCGGCGCAATGCCCTTCTTCGTCGAGGCTCGGATCCGGCAACGCGCTCCCCCTTCTTTCGGCGCCTGCCGAGGCTTTTGCGAGGGCCGCTTCCGCCGGCGCCTCCTTTGCGGGGGCGATTGCCCGGCGCAGCCCCCCGCGCGGCGCGCCCCGAATGCAATTCCGCGGGAGAGCGAACGATGCCCCGCTGCTTGCGGCGGGGCTCGCTCATTCTAGGATGTTTCGGGGCTATCGGTCAATGTCGAATTTCACGACCTCGCCGGAGTGCATGTCCACGTAAAGCTCGATTTGGGCGCGGCCGTGCATGAAGTAAACCTCCCAGGCCCACCTTCCGTAGTCGCGGTCGGTTCCGGAGTGCCTCCTGAATGAGGCCTGCGGGAAGCCGTGGGCGGCGAGGAAGGCGTAGCCGATCTCGACCGCCGCGGCGCGCGAGACCGGCGGGTTTCTGGGCCTGAAGAGGCTGAAGCGCGGCGGCGGCGCGGGCTCTATGCCCATGGCCCGGAGGTCCGGCCGCCAGGCCCCCGACCAGCCGCGGGCGCCGGGCTGCCCGGCGGCGCCGTGCCGCGCCGCGCCATGGTGGCCGCCCGCGCCGCGCTGCCCTGCGCCGTGGGCGGCGCCGGCTCCGGTTGCGGCGCCCATGGCGGCGCCGTAGGGGGCGGAGCTGAGGCTGAGCGTCTCGCCCGTGGCGGCGCATATGCCGATCTCGTGCCGCATTCCCCCGCCGATTACGACGATCCGGTACTCCTGCCCGGCTGCCGGATCGCCTGAAAGCTCGAGGCTTCCGACCGCGCCCCCGCCCGCCGCCGCAAGGGCGCGCTCGATAGCCTCGGCGGCGGAAACGGCCTGCGCCTCCGCCCTGGCAGGCGCGATCGCCGCCGCGAGAAGCGCTGCCAAGAGCGCCGCGAAAAGCGCAGGCGCGCGGGCTTTTGGCTCCGGCTTGGCGCCCGGCGCCGGCATGGCATTCCGCGCAGGCTTTGCCTTCGGCCCTGATTTCGCGAAAATTCCCGTAACTGCTTTTTTCATGGCGCCCTCCTGAGCTTGCGGCTGGCTTTTGGCAAGCATAGCGCTTCCCGGCGGCGCCGTCAATGGCATTTCGCGCTGGTTTTCGGGGCATCGCCGCCGGCGCCGGCGCTTTGCCCATTTTTTTGCGGCGCGGGACGGATTGGCGCCGCCGGCTTGGCTTGCGCCGCGGCGGTCGGCGCCGCTCGGGCGCCGCAAAATTTTTCGGAAAGCCGGGGCCTCCGCTTGACATCTTTTGCGCCATGCCGCATACTGGTCTGCGTGAAGCGGCATGCGGGGCCGCTGCCGCCGGCCTTTGCCGCGGCTCAGGCTCCCCGCCGCCTTTCGTCCAACACCAACCTTGAAGGAGAGCTGTAGTGCCCTGCGGAAGAAAGCGAAAGCTGCGGAAAATTGCCACACACAAACGCAAGAAGAAGCTGCGGAAGAACAGACACAAAAACAAGAAATAAGCCGCTGAAAACGGGATATTCTGCCATGCCTGGCCTAGCCCCCATTTTGCCCCGGATTGCCGATCCCTCCTGTCTCAGGGGGCTGCGCCTGCGCGAGCTTGAAAGGCTGGCCGCCGAGATCCGGGAGGCGATTGTCGCGGGGGTTGCCAGGAACGGGGGGCACCTGGCCTCGAACCTCGGCGCGGTTGAGCTGAGCATTGCGCTGCACAGGGCCTTCGACTCGCCGCGGGACAAAATCGTCTGGGACGTGGGGCACCAGTGCTACGCGCACAAGCTGCTCACCGGGCGCTTCTCCTCCTTCGGCGCGCTCAGGCAGTCCGGCGGGCTGGCGGGGTTTCCCAAAAGGGAGGAGAGCCCGCACGACGCCTTCAACACCGGCCACGCCTCTACCTCGATTTCGGCGGCGCTGGGGATGCTCGCGGCGCAGCGGATGCAGGGGGAAAAGGGCAGGGCGATAGCGGTGATCGGGGACGGGGCGCTGACGGGCGGGCTTGCCTACGAGGCGCTTTCCCACGCGGGGCACCTGGGCCTGCCTCTCATTGTCATTCTCAACGACAACAACATGTCCATCAGCCCCAACGTTGGGGGGATTTCCAAGCATCTGAGCCGGCTTTCGATGAAGGCCAGGTACCAGAGCTTCCGCCGGAGCTTCGACGCCATGGCGCAGCGGATTCCGTTTTTCGGGGACGTTTTCTTCGATTACGTGGTGCGCCTCAAGCGGGCGGTCAAGGCGGTGTTTTACGTCGACAACTTTTTCGTCGACCTGGGCTTTGAGTACGTGGGCCCGATAGACGGCCACGATCTGCGCCTGCTTTCGAAGGTGCTTGAGGACGTGCGCCGCCTCGGGCGCCCCGTGGTCGTCCACGCCATCACGCGCAAGGGCAAGGGCTACGCCTTCGCCGAGGACGACCCCGGCGGCTACCACGGCGTGGGCGCCTTCTCAGTCGCTGACGGCATCGACGGCGCCGCGGCCAATGGCTCCGCCTCCGGCGCCGGGTCCGGGGCAGCCGCTCCCGGCGCGGGCAATGCCGCCTGCGGATCCGCCGCCGCCGCCGGCGCTGCGCTCGGCAATGGCGCGCCGGCGGCTCGGGCAGGCTCTGGCGGCGCGGCTTCCGGCTCGGGGCCTCGGGCGGCTTCCTTCACCGAGGCCTTCGCCTCGGCGCTGCTTGCCGCGGCCCGGAGGGACAGGCGCGTGGCGGCGCTGACCGCGGCCATGGAGACGGGGACGGGGCTTTCGCCGTTCAGGGCGGCGCATCCGGGGCGCTTTTTCGACGTGGGCATCGCCGAGTCCCACGCTGTGACTTTCGCCGCGGGGCTCGCGGCGCAGGGGCTGCGGCCGGTTGCTGCGGTTTACTCGACCTTCATCCAGCGCTCGGTTGACCAGGCGATTCACGACGTGGCGCTGCAGGGGCTGCCGGTCGTTTTTGCGCTGGATCGCGCGGGCTTCGTTGACGGGGACGGGGAGACGCACCAGGGGCTTTTCGACATTGCCCTGTTCCGCCCGATTCCGGGCATGTCGATTCTGGCGCCGTCCTGCGAAAGCGAGCTGGGCCTGATGCTCGACTACGCGCTGGGGCTGGGCGGCCCTGCGATGATCCGCTACCCGAAGGCGCCCTGCCCGCCGGATCCCGCGCCGATGCGGATCCCGCTGGAGCCCGGCAGGGGCGCGTGGCTGCGGCGCGAGCCTGGCAGCCGCGCCTGCCTGGCCTTTGCCGGGAGCCTTTTGCCGCAGGCGCTTGAGGCGGAGCGCCTGCTTCGCGGCAAGGGAATCGGCGCCGACCTTTACAGCCTGCGCTTTCTCAAGCCGGTCGACGAGGGCTACCTGGAGCGGATCATGAACTCCTACGACGCGGTGGCCTTCGCGGAGGAGGGGATTCGCGCGGGGGGGTTCGGCGAGTTCGCCGCGGCGCTTGCGCTCGAGCGGGGCTGCCGGGCGAGGGTTGCGGTTCTGGCGGCGCAGGAGGGCTTCGCCGAGCGCGGGGCGGCGCTGGGGACGAGGGCGCAGCTTCTCGCTCGCGCCGGGCTCGACGGCGCCGGCATGGCGCTCGGGATTGAGGCGGCCCTGCGCGGCGCCCGCCATGCTGGCGGGGGCCCTGCGGCCTTGCTTGCGGCCGGCGCGGCTGAAGGCGGCGCCCCTGCAAGCGGCTCAAATGATGCCGGCGCAACTGAAGGCGGCGGCGCCCTTGCGGGCGATGCCCTTTCGGCGCCGGATTTTCAGGGCGCGCGGAAGGCGCAGGCGCGCGCCTGAGGCGCCGGGGCCCCTCGCGGGGTCCCCCCTGCGTCGCTCCGCGCCGGGCTGGCGACGGCCGGGCGGTTTTTGCCGCTGGCCTCGCCAGCACTGCTGACGGCGCCGGCTTCGCCGGCCGTTTCGGCGCTGCCGGCGCTTATTTCCCGGGCTGGGCTTTCAAGCGCCTCGCCCAGGCCGCGGGCGCCGCAGGCGAACGGCCTTCAGTCCCTGGCCCACCTGACGTAAAGGCCGGCCAGCGCCGGCAGGAGCGCGATCTGAAGCGCCATGGCGGGCAGCCCCGGGCCCCATACCCGCCGAATGAACTCAAGGGCCGAGGCCTCCTGCCCGCCCAGCGCGGGCGGGAGCGCCAGGGGCCCCGACGCGGCGGAAAGCGCCAGGAAAACGGCCCTTCCGGCTATCAGCGCTGCAGCCACGGCGCCGAACGCCGTCAGCCTGCCCTTCAGAAGCCCCGCGGCGAGCCCGTAAACCGCCAGCTCGGGCAGCATCAGCGGCAGCATGGCCGGCAGGGGCATGCCCGTCAGCGCAAATGAGGCCAGGGGAACCGAAAGCCCCATGAGCGCCCCGGAAAGGGGCCCGTAGGCAAGGCCGGCGAACAGAATCATCCAGTGCATGGGCTGCGCGACTAGGAAGTTCAAACCCAGCCTGTGTGTTATCATGGGAATGACCAGGGCAAGCGCAAGGAACAGCGCCTGGCCCAGAACGGCTGTCTTTGCCTTCCTCATGGAAAGCTGCCCGTAGGCAATGTCGTTGAAAAGGCCTGCTGCGACCATAAAAACCTCCCGCAAATTTGCTGGCTTCATCGTATTGCAGAAAGCGCGCCTTAGTCAAGGTCGAATTCCGCCGCCGCCGCCGATTGGCGCCGTCATCTGGCGCCGCCCGGGCGGGTTTTGAGCTCAGCGCTGCTTTTTTGTTTTTTCTAACGCGCGCCGCTTGACTTTTTCGAGCGAAACGGGCAGGATTGCAGGCAGGCGCGGCGGAAAGCCGCGAGGGCTTCATGCGAAGCCCAAAACTGTTTTTGAGGAGGCCATTTATGGCGCAGGAAGGATTGCTTGGGGGGCTTGACAACGCGGACGGAGCGTTCAACTCCAAATTTGACGGGCGCTGGTCGGAGCAGCAGGCGAGGCTGTTTCTGGCCTGCCTGGTTTCGGTGGCTACGCTTACCATCGGGTTTTGGTGGGCGTCGATGTGGTATTTGCGCTGGCTGTACTCCAAGTCCGTGATCAACGGGCGGAGGCTTGAGTTCCGCGCCACAGGGATGTCGTTTTTCAAGAAGGCGATAATCTGGGTGCTGCTGTCGATTGTCACGTTCGGGATTTACGCGATATTCTTCCTGCCCAAGCGGAGCCAGGAATTCCTCGCCGCGAACCTGTATTTCGAGGGCGAGGAGAAGCCGTTCCAGTACACCGGCGGCATGGTCGAGTCGATTCTCATCTTCTACACGATATTCGCCTGGTGCGTGGCCTTCGTGCCGCTGCTGCTTTTCGCCGTGTACCCCGCCTACTCGTTCGAGGGCAAGCAAATGGCCTTCAAGGCCGGCGCCGCGACGACCCTGGTAAAAATGATTTTCTGGGCGGTCATGCTGTGGATACCCTTCTATTTCCTCGCGCTTCCCGTTTCCGTCAACAAGTTCGTCCTCTCGAACGTGACAATGGAGAGCTAGGCAGCGCCTGCCGGCGGGCGCCGGTTCCGCCGGTCGCCGCGGCGCAGGCCGCGCGGCGCCGCCGGCCCCGGCGCTCCGCCCGAGCCCCGGCGCCTGCCTTGCAGGCGGGGCTACCGGCTCGGCAGGGCAGGGTCTTTCCGCCGGGCCCTCGGCTCCCCGGCTTTCGCGGGCATTCTCCAGGCAGCGGCGCCGGGCTAAAGATACCGCGTCGTTGTCGTTTTGGGTGTTTTCAGCGAAAGCGCGCCGAATGATTGCCGCCTCAACCTCGATTGCCCGAGCCGCAAAAGCGGCAGGCGGCGCCGAAAGGCTCGGGAGCGCCAGTCAGGATGGACCGGATGCCTGCAGGCGTCCGCGGGGAGGCGGCGCATCGCTGGGGAAGCCGGGAATTTCCGAAAGCCTGTCGGATGCGCCAGGCCTTGCCCCAAGGCGCTGGCTGGATTAAGCGAAAACGGAAGCGCCTTTGAGCCCGCCCGCCTTGCGGCGGAAAAGGCCTTAGCGGGCCGGGCATGCCTTTCCCTCCTGCAAAACAGGGAAAGACGCGCGCGCGATGCGGCAAATCCCTTGAGAAACGCGCTTCCCGCGCTTTGCCGATTCCCTGCGGGCAGGGAGCCGCGCTATGGGCCTTCCTGGACTTGAACCAGGGACCTACGGATTATGAGTCCGCAGCTCTAACCAACTGAGCTAAAGGCCCTACGCATGCAGCATTGCATTTTTCGGCGGCTTGCGCAAGCCCCGCCTGGCCTTCCCGCGCAGCGCCGCATTGCGCCGCGCCGCCTCCAGCCGCAGGCGCCGCCTTCGGCCGCATTGAGCCGCGGCGCCTCCAGCGCTGCGGGGGGTGTAACTTCGTTGCCCAAATCTTGGTTTCTGTGGTATCATGCGGAACTAAGATGGAAAACACGCACAAACGACATGCGCGCCGCGCTTTGATTGCGCTGGCGCTGGCGGCGGCTGCCGCGGCTTTTTCCTCCTGCTCGTCCAGGCTGGGATGGGGGGTGCTGCTTTGGGCCACGGACGACCCGTTCGTGCCCTCGGGGACGGTGCTGCCGGTTTACATTCGGTCAAACATCGACGGAGTGTGGGTCGTGGGCCTGCCGAGCGGGATGCGGACGGCCTCCGGGCTGGACAAGATGGAGGTGCCTATAGCGCACCTCGAGCTGGCCGGCAGCAGGGCCAGGGCCGAGGCATGGGCCTCCGCGTTCGGGCCGTATGCGCTGGTCTACGCGGAAAACCTTCAGGTGGGCCTGCCGATCCGCGCAAATCCCGACAACAACGCCCGCCGCGTCTACAGGCTGCGCGAGGGCGAAATCATCAAGGTAATCGGCCCCTCGGCAAGGGGCGTTGCGCCGCTGGGAGTGACGGGGCTGCCGCTGCCGGGCAGGTGGTACAGGGTGCTGACGGAGGACGGAACCGCCGGCTACGCCTTTTCCTACAGGCTCAGGCTTTTCGAGCACGCAGGCGGGGCGCTGGCCGCGCCGGCGCCGGCCGCGGGCGAGGCCGCCGCGGGATCGGGCATCGAGCTTTTGCTGGGCAGCACCTGGCGCCCCGAGTCGTACCTCGACATGATCAGATCCGGCAGGATCAACCTGGATGAGCTTTCGCGGCGCTGGCAGTTCAACCCTGGCCGCGACTCAAACGTGGCGCAAATCGCCGTGCCGGGCGTGAACCAGTTTTTCCCGTTCGACGAAATCGTCCCGGACGGGCCCCGCGCCTGGCGCTTCGAGGGCAGCGCCCTTTCCGCGCAGCTCCGCTCGGACTCGCGCCTCGTCGTGCAGGTCTCCGAGGGCGGCGGCAGCCCCAGGTCGTTCAGCTTCGTCTCGATGCCGCTGGACCTTGACGAGCTGATCGCCGAGGAGCGCGAGCGCCGCGCCGCCCTTTACAGGCGCATTTTCAGCCACGGCCCCGTGTTCACCAGCGCCAACTTCGGCACGATTGCGTTCGGCGCAAACGGCACCTTCACCTGGAGCGGGTTCGACCTGCTCGTCCCGCAGCACATCCCCCGCGCGGCTGAGGGGCGCGGCACCGTCGCCATGGACCTGTTCCTCGTGCCGGCGCTGGAGGACCGCCACAGCGGCGCCTTCACCATGCGCTTCGCCGGGAGCGATGGAAGGGAGGCCGGGACGCTGCGCTCGATGTACTCGATTGACGCGCAGGGCTTTCGGCTGGAGATAGTGCCGGAGGCGGGCATCGACGGCGTGACAGTGGCGCGGCGGGCGCCGTCGCCGATGGTGCTTTTCTTCTTCGCGGACTCGGAAGTCGCCGAGGCCGCAGGCGGCGCCGGGACCGACTTGCTGTAGCGGCTTAAGCCAATGGCATTCGTCCAGTTCTCAAGGGTTTCCCTGGCCTTCGGCGACCGCGACATACTGAAAAGCGCGAGCCTGCGCCTCGCCGCCGGCTCGCGCGCCTGCCTCGCCGGCGCAAACGGCTCCGGCAAGTCAACCCTGATGAAGATAATCGCCGGCGAGATCGAGGCGGACTCCGGCGAGCGCGCCCTGCAAAAAGGCGCGCGGGTTTCCTACCTCCCCCAGTCCGGCATCGTCCACCGCGGGAGGACGCTGCGCGCGGAGGCCGAGGAGGCCTTCGCCCCCGCCCGCGCAATGCTCGCCGAGGCGCAGCGAATCGCCGAGAGGCTGGGAGGCTCCGGCGGGAGCGCCGCGGAAGGCGCCGGCAGGGCCGCCGGCAAGGCCGCGGGCTCGGAGCAGGCGCTGCTGGAGGAGCACCACCGGCTGCAGGAGCAGGCCGAGGCGTCCGGCTACTACCGGCGGGACGCGCTGATCGCGGCGGCGCTGGCCGGCCTTGGCTTTGCGCCCGGCGACCTGGACAGGGACGCTGGCGAGTTTTCCGGCGGCTGGCAGATGCGCATCGCGCTGGCCAAGGCCCTGCTGGAGCGGCCCGACATCCTCCTCCTCGACGAGCCCACGAACTACCTCGACATCGAGGCGCGCGCCTGGCTCGAGGCCTGGCTGGCCAAGTTCCCCGGCGGCTGCCTCCTGGTCTCGCACGACCGCTACTTTCTCGACGCCACCGTCGGCGAGGTCTACGAGATTTTCCAGGGCAGCCTGAAGCGCTACGCCGGCAACTACAGCGCCTACGAGCGGGCGCGGCGCGTCGAGCTGGAGGGGCTTTTGAAGCGCCACGCCGAGCAGCAGGAGGAAATCGCGAAAACCGAGGCGCTGATCCGCCGCTTCCGGTACAAGGCGAGCAAGGCCGCGTTCGCGCAGGAGCTTGCCAAGCGGCTGGGCAAAATGGAGCGGGTGGAAATACCGGAGGGCCTTAAAAAAATCAGCATCTCACTCCCCCCCCCGCCCCGCTCGCCAAGGGTGGCGCTGTCCATCGAGGGGCTCTGCAAAAGCTACGTCGGCGCCTCAGGCGCCCGCCAAGTCATCCGCGGCCTCGATCTCAGCCTCGACTCCGGGGAGAGGCTTGCGGTGGCCGGCCCGAACGGCGCCGGCAAGACGACGCTGCTGCGCATACTTGCCGGCGCCGACCGCGGCTTCGAGGGCTCCGTGAGGCTCGGCTCAGGCGTCAGCGCCGGCTATTTTTCGCAGGACGCCGCCGAGGCGATGCAGGGCAGCGAGCAGGTCTTGGAGCGGATCGAGGCGCAGGCCCCGGCGGCGCTTCTGCCCAAGGCGCGCGACATGCTCGGCGCCTTTCTCTTTCGCGGCGACGACGTCTGCAAGCCGGTCTCCGTCCTGAGCGGCGGCGAGAAAAGCCGCCTGGCGCTGCTGGCCATGCTGCTGCGCCCCATGAACCTCCTGATCCTCGACGAGCCGACGAACCACCTCGACCTTCACTCGAAGGACGTCCTGCTTGACGCGCTGCTCAAGTACGAGGGCACGATAGTCTTCGTCTCCCACGACCGCGCCTTCATGGAAGCGCTTTCCACCAAAACCCTGGAGCTTTCGTCCTCCCCCTCCCCCCGCGCCCGCCTCTTCTACGGCGGGTACGGGTATTACCTGGAGAAAACTGCCGCCGAGGCCGGCGGAGGCGCGGGGGGAACGGGCGGCGCCGGAGGCGCCGGCGCGGATGGGAAGAGCGGCGCTGGAGATGCCGGCGCGGACGGGAAGAGCGGCGCTGGAGGGGCCGGCGCTGCGGGAAGGAGCGGCGCTGGAGGCCCTGGCGCGACGGCGGCTCCAGCGGGCGGCGGCGCCAGCGGAGCCGATGCTGGGGCTGAGGCGCAGGGGGGCGGCGGCAATGCGGGTGGCTTGGCCGCAGCAGGCGCGGCGGAGCTTCGCGCGCAGGGCAAGCAGCGCCGGGCGGCAGCCCGCAGGCTCGAGCGGCAGGAGGCGCGGCTTCTGGGCGAGGTCGGGGAGCTGGAGGCCGAAAAGGCGCGGCTGGAAAGCGAGCTGTCCAGCCCGGAGGTTTACTCCGTCGGCGAAAAGGCAAAGGCGGCAAAGCAAAGGCTGGACGAGTGCGCCGCCGCCATAGCGGAAAAAAGCGCCGAGTGGGAGGCCGCCCTCGCGGAGCTGGAAGCGGCCCGCGGCTGACCTGCGCGGCGCTGCCGGCGCCCTGCCTGTCTCAGCGCGCCTCGCATTGATGCTGGCGCCGTTTGCAATAAGCAATTGCTCTGTGTGGAGGCGGCCGTTGCGCGCGGCAAAGCGCGGCGCAAACGCATTCCCCCGGCGGGAAGAAGCGCGCCTGGCGTGCAATCCCTTTTCTGCCTTGCCACTTTTTTTGCCGGCATGGGCGCCGGACAGCGCTTTCGGCTCCGGAAGCGCCCGCGCCGGTCGATTGAACGCCTGGGCGCAAATGGCCTATAATGCCTCATGCCACTAGCCGCCGAATTTCCCTCCTGGCTGCGGCCGGAGATTATCCCCGGGCTTCCGTTCCGATGGTACGGGCTCATGTACATTTTCGCCTTCGCGACGGCGTTCCTGCTGTACCGCCGCCAGCTTAGGGAGCGCCGCTTCCCCATGACCGAGGACGGGCTTTACTCGCTGTTTGCCTGGGGGATTCTGGGGCTCCTGCTTGGCGCCAGGCTTTTCTCGGCGCTGGTCTACGACACGACGGGCTTTTACATAGCGCGGCCCTGGCTGATTTTCTGGCCGTTCAGGGACGGCGCCTTCGTCGGGCTTCAGGGCATGAGCTACCACGGCGGGGCGCTGGGCGGCCTTCTTGCGGTGGTTATGTACGCGAGGCTGAAGCGCGTCAGCTTTCGCGAGGTTGGCGACATGTTCGCGGCTGCGATTCCGCTGGGCTTCGCGTTCGGGCGGCTGGGCAACTTCCTGAACGGCGAGCTTTACGGCAGGGTGACGATGAGCCCGCTGGGGATGGTGTTCCCCGGCGCGAGGCCGATCCCGGCGGGCAGTGAGTGGGCGCTTGCCGCGGCGGAGAGCGCGGGCGTCTTTGCCGTCGGCGGCATGGTCAACCTGCCGCGCCATCCCTCGCAGCTTTACCAGATGATTCTGGAGGGCGTCGTCCTGTGGGCGCTCATCTGGCTTTTCCGGAACCGCAAGCCGTTCAGGGGCTTCCTCGTGGGGCTTTACTTCATCGGCTACGGCGCGCTGCGCTTTTTCGTCGAGTACTTCCGCGAGCCGGACGCGCACATTGGCTTTGTCCTGGAGCTTGGCAGGACGGGGCTGCCGGCGTACGTCCGCCCACTTCTCAGCTTTTCGATGGGGCAGGTGCTCAGCTTCGCCATGATTGCTTTCGGCGCCGCCTGGATGCTTGCCGCCTCGCGGCTGCCGGATCGCGAGCCCGTGCGGGTTTACCCCGAGGGCGGCCCCAGCGTGGACGCGTCCAGGGCCGAGGCCGGGCGCCGGGCGGAAAAGTCCCCCGAGGAAAAGGCCGGCGAGCGCAACCGGCGGCGCAGCATGAGGAAGAAGCTGCGCTAGGCAGGCGGCGCCGCCGATTGCCGGTGCTTTCCTTCCGGGGTCGCCGCCGCCCTCGCCGAGCTGGCCGCCGCGAAAGGCGCCATCGAGCTTAAAGAGGCCGCCCTGCGCGAAAAGCGCAGGTGATCCGGCGCGCCGCCGCCCGGCGGCCCCTTGATCCCGGCGCGCTTTTCCGCTATCCTTAGCCGCAGAGAGGTTGCCATGCTGCTTTCCGAACTTAGCTCTCCCGTGAGGGACCTGAAGGCGAAAATCCACGACACCTGGAGGCGGGTTTGACTCCCTTGGCCCGCTTATAGCCGCGCTGGAGGAGAAGGCCGCCGATCCCGGCTTTTGGGGCGACTCGGCCGCGGCCGAGAAGGTCATGTCGGAGCTGAAGGGCCTGCGCGGCCGCTACGAGCCATGGAAGGCGCTGCGCGCCGAGGCCGACGACCTTGAGGCGCTGCACGATCTGGCGCGCGAGGCCGGCGACGAGGGCGAAAGCCCGGGGATCGAGGCCGGGCTTCGCGGCCTTGCGGCGCGCTACGAGAGGCAAAACCTTTTCGAGATGATGGGCGGCGAGCTGGACTCCAGCGGCTGCTTCCTCACGGTCCACTCCGGCGCCGGCGGCACCGAGGCCTGCGACTGGGCGCAGATGCTATACCGCATGTACCTGCGCTGGGCCGAGCGCAGGGGCTTCTCGATAGAGGAGCTTGATCGGCTGGAGGCCGAGGGCGGCGTGAAGTCCGCGACCTGCAAAATCGAGGGGCCCTACGCCTTCGGCTACCTGAAAGGAGAGACTGGAGTGCACAGGCTGGTGCGCATTTCCCCCTTCGACTCGAACGCCAGGCGGCACACCTCGTTCGCCTCCGTGTACCTCTTTCCGGTCATCGACGACTCCATCGAGGTCGAGATAAGGCCCGAGGATCTGCGCGTGGACACCTACCGCTCCGGCGGCGCCGGCGGCCAGCACGTCAACAAGACGGACAGCGCCGTGCGCTTCACCCACCTCCCCACCGGCATAGTCGTGGCCTGCCAGAGCGAGCGCAGCCAGATCAAGAACCGCGCCTCGGCCATGTCCATGCTGAAGGCCAGGCTCTACGAGCACCGCAGGCAGGAGCGCGAGAAGGAGAACGAGCGCTTCCACCAGGAGAAGAAGGGCATCTCGTGGGGTAACCAGATACGCTCCTACGTGTTTCAGCCGTATACCATGGTGAAGGACTACCGGACGAAGACCGAGATGGGCAACATTCAGGCGGTTATGGACGGCGACATCGATCTGTTCGTCGAGGACTTCCTGCGCCACTCGTGGTCCGCCTCCGCCGCTGCGCCCGCCGCGGCTCCCGCGCCCGCGGGGAAGGGGCGCTGATGGCGGCGCCGCGGCAGGCCGGCAAGGCCCCGCCTTTTTGGGCGCCGCCGAGCGCGCGGGGGCGCCGCCTTGGGCCTTCGCGCGCGGGGGGCTCCGCCCATTCGGGCGCAGGCCTTTTCGGCGCCGCCCATTTGGGCGCCGCCTTCATGCTGGCGCTTTTCGGCCTTCTCCCGCTTGCGCCTCTGGCAGCGTCGGGAAGGGCGGAGGAGGAGCCGCGGGAGACCGTGCGCGACGCCTGGGTGCTTTCCGTGACCCAGTTCGACCTCTCGGCGCTTTCCCCCGGCCGGCGCATGGCGGGCGAGGTGATTGCCAGAAGCCTCGTCGAGCGCCTCGGCGAGGTGAGCTACAGGCTGCGGCTTTCCCCGGAGCTGGCCTTCTACGAGGGCTACGAGTGGCGCCGCTACGTGCAGGCCACGGCGCAGGCCCTTGCCCGAAGGCAGAACGACCGGGCGCTGCTCCTTTTCAGGGGCGATCCCGGCTGGCGCTACAGAAGGGACCTGCGCAGGATCGACGAGGACATAGAGAGGCTGCGGGAGGAGCTTGCCCGGCGCGAGGCAGAAAGGCCCATTGTCAATCCCGAGCCGGCGTTCGAGCTGAGCCAGGCAAACCTGGGCGGCGCTTTCCCGGCGCCCCCCGCCCCCGGCGGCGAGCGCCGCTTCGCCCGAGCGCAGGGCGCCGACGCCTTTCTCGCAGGCGAGGTGCGCGAGTTCCACGGCCGCTTCTTCGTAAGGCTGCGCCTGTACGTCCTGTACCTCGACGCGTTCGCGTTCGAGGACGACGTGATTTTTTCCATGGACGACATCGGCGGCGCCGTTTCGGAAATCGCGACCGCCCTGGCCTCGGCGCTTTCCGGGAACCCGCCCGCGCGCCTCGCGATCCGCGCCTATCCCCCCGGCGCGCAGATACTGGTAAACCTCGGCTACGCCGGCACCGGCGAGGCCCCGGCCGCGTACCGCCCGCCCGGAACCGTGTCGATAGCGGTCGCGGCGGAGGGCCACGCGCCTGAAACCGTTGAGCTTTACGTCGCCCCCGGCGAGCTGACCGAGGTCGAGATCGCGCTGGGCCCGCTTCCCATGGCCGAGGTCGCCATACTCTCCCCGGAGGCGCCGGGCGCCGCGGTTTACCACGGGGCGCTGTTCGTTGGGGAGACGCCACTGGCAATGCTCCTGCCGATCGGCAGCCTTGCCTACGTCTCGCTGGAGGGCCCGGGCGGCGAGAGGGCCAGGGCCGTCGTCGCGGCGCCGCCCATGCCGGGCGAGGCCTTCGACTTTTCCTTCAGGCTGAGCATGCCCCCCCCCGCCGGCGCCCGCAGGGTGAACAATGCGCGGGCGCGGTTTTACTGGGCCTGGGGCGGCCTTTGGGGGACGATAATCGCCGCGTGGATCTCCAGCGGGATCCGCAACGACAGAAGCGCGGCGCTGGCCCGCGGCGGGAGCCCCGAGCTTTTCGCCGCCGCCCAGCGCGCGCAGGCCGTCAGCACCGGCTCCATGATTCTCCTGGCGCCGGCGATCGGCTACTGGGTTTTCGAGATGTCGCGCTACCTGGGCGCGGCCAACGCCGGCGCCGTCCGGATCGCCAGAAGGGACAGGTAGGGGAGAGGCCGCATGCCGATGAAATTCGCCGAGAGGCTGCGCTCGCTCTTTTCCGGCGCCCCGGCGCTTTCTCCCGGGCTGTTCGACGATCTTGCCGACCTCCTGGTCGAGGGGGACTTCGACGCGAAGGAGGCCTTCGCTGCGGCCGAGCTTCTGCGCGAGCGCTGCAAAAGGGAAAAGGCGCAGGCGCCGGAAGAGGCGCGGCTGATGCTTGCGGCGCTTCTGGAGGAGGCGCTGCTTGGCCCCGGCCCCGCGCCGCTAGGCGAGGGCAGCGGGCTTCTGCCGCTGCCCGAGGACCGGGCGACGGTGGCGCTTTTGCTTGGGGTCAACGGGGTGGGGAAGACCACCACGGCGGCGAAGCTGGCCGCGATGTGCCGGGACGCGGGCGGAAGGCCGATCCTCGCCGCGGCCGACACCTTCAGGGCCGCGGCGATCGACCAGCTAAAAATCCACGGCGAGCGCCTGGGGCTGCGCGTCGTCGCGCACAAGCCGGGGGGGGATCCCGCGGCGGTGGTGTACGACGCGATAGAGGCGGCGCAGGCCGGCGGTCCCGGCGGCGTCGTGATCGCCGACACCGCAGGCAGGATGCACACGAAGTCGGCGCTGGTGGAGGAGCTGCGCAAAATCGATCGCGTCGTCGAGGCAAAGGCCTCCGGCGCGCGCTATGCCAGGTACCTCGCGCTGGACTCGACAACCGGCAGGAACGCAATGGCGCAGGCTGAGATTTTCTGCGAGGCAGTGGCGCCGCTGGCGGCGATCCTAACCAAGTGCGACTCCACGGCCCGGGGGGGGGTGGCCTTCTCCCTCGCCTCGGCGCTGCGCCTGCCCGTCGCGTACCTTTGCGACGGGGAGAGGTACGGCGACATCCGCCCCTTCGACCCGGGCGCCTTCGCCAGGGAGTTTGCCGGCGTTGAGTGACAAATTCCCCGGGGCAAGGGCCCTTCTGCGCCGCCGGCGGCCCGCGCCCGGCGGGCCGCCGCCAAGGCCCGGCGCCCTTGCGCCGCTGATTCTGTCCTTCCTCCTGCTCCTTTTCGCCGCCGCCCTCGCGCTCACCCGGGAGGGCGGGGAGGGCTCCCAGGCCGGCATTGCCGCCGGCGAGGCGCCGCCCGGAGGGGATGCCGGCGAGGCCGCCGGCTACTGGGACTGGGGCGGCGCCGGGGATTTTGAGGATGGCGAGGCGCCGGCGTGGATCCCCCCCTCCCCCCCGCGCTGGTTTCGCTCCAACGCCGGCGGCATGGCACTGGAGGAAATCCCCTCGCGCCTGGCGGCGCTGCGCAGCAGGCACGCGCTGGTCATCGACTTCATCAGCCCGGACGAGCTGGAGCCGTTTCTGAAGCCGTTTTTCCGCGAGGGCTTCGGCATCGAAATCCGCGTCCTGTTCGAGCGCGGCGAGGAGTCCCGCAGGCAGTGGCTGTTCGTCGACGGCGACGGAGTGACAAGGCTGAACGCCTCCTTCCGCCGCCCCGCCGGCGCCGCCGACTTCGGCGGCCTTGAGTTTCTGGACAGCGGCTTTTTGGGCGAGGGCGCCCCGCCCCGGGAGGAAGCGCCGCCGGAGGATGGAGCCCTGGCCGGCGCCGCGAGCGGCTATGGCGATTTTGCCGGCTATTATCCAGAGGGCCTTGCCGGCGCTTTCGGTCTTCCCGGCGGCGATGCCCGCGCGGCGCAGCCCCCCCCCCCGGGGGGGGAGGCCACGGGCGCGGCGCCGGTGGGCTTTGTCGAGGTGTTCGGCGAGCAGGGGCGGATTGCGCGGGAGTACCTTTTCTCGGAGGACGGCGCCGAGACGCTGACGTCGTTTTTCTACGGCGGCGGGCTTCTAGTGCGCGCCGAGACGAAAAGGCGGGAGCCGGGGGGGGGGGAGTTCGCGGCCGTTCACACCGACCACTTCCGCTACAACCGCTCCCTTTCGCTGCGCTACGTGCGCCGGGTCTTTTACGGGCAGGAGGGCGCGCAGCCCCAGCGGGTCGCCTTTCCCGCCCGCCTTTTGGACGCGGCGCTGGCGGAGGACTTTATCAGGAGGGTCACGCCTGGCACCGACTTCATGGAGACTTTCTTTGACGCCGGCGACGGCTACAACGTCAGGTACGAGACCGACCCGGCGGGCCGGGTGCTGTCCCAGGCGCTGCTCGGCGAGGGCGGCGAGCCGGTCTGGGAAATCCGCAACACCTGGGAGGGCGACAGGATCGTGGCCATTTCGCGGATCGAGGGCGGCGAGGAAAGGGTGACTGAGTTTGAGTTTGACGGCTCAGGCAGCAGGGTTGTCCAGCGCGAGATGCGCAACGGGGTGGTGGAGCGCGTTGTCCGAACGGACGGCGATACTGAGACGGAGGATCTTTACATGGACGGGGCGCTGGTGATGCGCGCGCTGTGGGAAGGCGGCAGGAGAATTTCCGAGGAGCGGGTGCGGCGCTGATGAAGGGCAGGGCAAATTTTGGCTGGATCTGGCGCGTCGCCTCGCGCTACATTTTTCGCAGGCAGAAAAAAACGCCTTTGGCGGCGCTGCCGGCTCTGGGGATCGCCACCGGCGTCCTGGCGCTGATTGTGATAATCTCGGTGATGAACGGCTTCCAGCTCGGCTTCATCGAGAGCATCCTGGAGATTTCGTCGCACCACATCCGCGTTGAGCCTGTTGCCATGGAAAAAACGCCCCGGGCCATGGAGGCGCTTCTGGCCATTCCGGGGATCGGCGCGGCGCTGCCGTTCCGCGAATTTCAGGGGATTGCCCGCGGCAGGATTTTGGGGCAGCAGGCGGCGCTGGTGCGCGGCGTTCCCGCGAACGCGCCGGAGCTGGATCCTGGCATGGCGGCGCGGCTTGACTTTGAGTGGGGCTCCTTCGACCTGAGCTGCGGGCGCGGCGCGCTTGTGGGCGCGGAGCTGGCAGGGCGCCTTGGCGCCAGGCTCGGGGACGAGATAACGATTTTTTCGATACCGTCGATTTTCGCGATCGGCGAGGGCGCCGCGGGCGTCGGCGCCGCGGGCGGCGAGGCTGAGGGCGAGGCCGGCTCCCGCTCCTTTGTCGTGAGGGGGATTTTCAGGTCGGGCTTTTTCCAGTTCGACGCCGGCTGGATTTTCGTCTGCATTGAGGCCGCGGAGTTTTTCTCAGGCGGCGATCCCGCCATCGGCGTGAAAATCGCGAACCGCTTCCACGACCGGTGCATGCTGGAGCTGGCGCGCCGAAGCCTGGCCGGCATGCCCGGCTTGGAGGGCGCCTCGCTTTCGAGCTGGCGCGACTACAACCGCGCCTTTTTCGGGGCGCTGCGCACCGAGAAGCTCTTCATGTTCATTCTGGTGGGGCTCATCTTCATCGTCGTGGCGCTGAACATTTTCCAGGCGCAGCGCAGGATGCTGCTTGAGCGGCGCGAGGAGATCGGGCTTCTGCGCGCGGTGGGCGGCGGCGAAAAGTCCGTGCGGCTTATCTTTGTCCTGGACGGCGCCATCGTCGGGCTTGCCGGCGCGGCGCTGGGCCTTGTTCCCGGGCTGCTTATCGCGCTGAACATTTCGGCGTTCTTTTCGGCGATCGAGGCGGCCGTGAACGGCGCCATCGGCGCGCTCAACGCGGCGCTGCTTTTCCTGGGGGGGGGGGGGCGACATCGGGGACTTCGCGGTTTTTTCGCCGAGGGTTTTCTACCTGACGGAGATTCCCTCGCGCGTGATTCCGGGCGAGGTTGCGCTGATTTTCTGCTTTGGGTTTCTTTCGTCCCTGGCGGCGGCGCTGATCGCCTCGCGCAGGGTTTCCCGCATACTGCCGGCGGAGGTGCTGCGCTGTGAGTGACTTTTCCGAGGGCGCCGCCGCGGCGCCCGCAATGGTTCGCGCCGAGGGGATTGTGAGGAACTTTGCCTCGGGGGGCGACACCCTGCGCATTCTGCGCGGCGTGAGCTTCGAGATTCCCGCCGGGCTTTCGGCGGCGATAACGGGGAGATCGGGCAGCGGCAAGAGCACGCTGCTCAACATACTGGGCGGGCTTGACCGCAGCGACGGGGGGAGGGCCTTTGTCGGCGGCGCCGAAATCACGGCGCTTCCTGAGAGGGCGCTGTCGGCCTACCGCAGCAGGAAGGTCGGCTTCGTTTTCCAGTTCCACTACCTGCTCAAGGACTTCACGGCGCTGGAAAACGTGATGCTGCCGGCCTACATTGCGGGCGCGAAAAAAAAGGACGCGCTGGAAAGGGCCAGGGAGCTGCTTTGCGACGTGAGGCTCGGCGACCGCAGCGGCCACTACCCCTCGCAGCTTTCCGGCGGCGAAAGGCAGCGCGTGGCGGTGGCGCGCTCGATGGTGAACGGCCCTGACCTAATCCTCGCGGACGAGCCGACCGGCAACCTTGACCCGGACAGCAGCGCCGCAGTCTCGGAGCTGCTTTTCGCCGGCGCGGAGAAATGGGGCAAGACGCTGCTTGTGGTGACGCACGACGAGAACCTGGCGGCCAGGGCCTCGCGGCGCTACACGCTGGAGCAGGGGCAGCTCGCCGAGGGCCGCTTTTTCGAGGCGGCCGGCGCATGAAGGCCGGGGCCTCTTTCTTCATAGCCGCGCGCTACCTTCTGGGCCGCGCCCACGAGGGGGGGCGCTACCTGCGGGGCGCCGCCGCCGGCATTGCCGTCAGCCTCATTCCCATAATCGTCACGCTCATAGTCGCCGACGGCATGATCAGCGGTATCCTCAACCGCTACCTGGAGCTGGGGACGGGGCACCTCCAGGTTTTCAGCTTCGCCGGGACGGAAAGGCTCGAGGGCGCCGCCGAGGCCGCGCGAGCCCTCGAGGGCGTGAGGGGCGCCTGGCTTGAGCGGCGCGGCATGGGCGTGCTGGTCGGCAGGGCGGGCAGGGCCGGCGCGAACGTCCGCGCCATCGATCCCTCGTTCTGGCAGGACGGCGGGAGCCTTCGGTACCTTGAGGTTGTCGCCGGCGAGGCGCGCTTCGGCAGCGACCGCGACATGCTGCTTGGCGAAAGCCTGGCCGCCTCGATTGGCGCCGAGCCGGGCGACACCGTGCGCCTGATGACGCTGGGCCTTGGCCCCGGCGGGGCGATGATGCCCCGCGTCACGGCCTTTTCCGTCGCGGGGATTGTCTCCTCCGGCTACCACGAGCTTGACGCGCTTTGGAGCATAGTCACGGAGGAGGGGGGGAGGGGCGTTTTGGGCGCGGAGCTTGGCTCGGCGAGCCTCGTCGTGAAAATCGACGACCCGCGCCGCGGCGCCGGCGAGATGCTCTGGCGGCTGCATTCGGCGCTGGGCCCCGGCTTCGCCATTTACACCTGGCGCGATCTTCTGCGCTCGCAGTACTATTCGTTCGAGTCCACGCGCCAGATGCTGCTTTTCATAATGGCGCTCATCGTGATTGTCGCGGCGGTGAACGTTTCCTCGGCGACGTCGATGCTGGCGCTTGAGCGGCGGCGCGACATAGCCGTGCTGAAGGCGGCCGGCGCGAAGCCGCGCGGCGTGGCGGGCGTTTTCCTGTGGGGCGGGTTTCTCACCGGCCTTTGCGGAGGCGCCGTCGGCATTGCGCTGGGGCTGCTGATAGGCAGGTTCATCAACCCGCTGATTCGCTCGCTTGAGGCCATGCTGGGCTTTTTCTCGGCGCTTTTCCTCGGCGGCGGCGAGGTGCGGATTCTGGATCCGGATTTTTACCTGGAGGCCATACCCATCGTGATTGACTGGAGGATGGTGGCTTTCATCGGGTTTTTCACCGTGCTCTGCTCGGTGGCGGCGGCCTGGATACCGGCCATGCGCGCCGGCAGGCTAAAGCCGATGGAGCTGCTCAGGAAGCACTGACCGGCGCATGGCCGGCCGGGGCCCTTCCATGGGAGCGCCCCATCGGCGCAGGCGCGTCAGTAGTGCGCCGGCTCTTCGGCTTCGGGCTCAAGCTCTGCGGGCTCGTAGCCGTAAGCCTCAACTGCCTCGGCCTGCTCGGCGGGCGCCGCGGCAGGGGCCGCGCCGCCATTGGTGCCGCAGGCGCCAAAAGCCAAGGCCGCCGCCGCGACGGCCGCCGCGATGAGTGTCTTCTTCATGTCGTCTGTCCTCCTATAGCAAAGATGCCTTCATCGTACCGCCGCGGGCCGGGCTGTGTCAAGCGCGTTTTTGCGCGGGCCGGCGCAGTGAAAAGCCCCCAGCGCCAGGCCGGGGGCTTTTCATTGCGGATGGCCGCCCCCCCTCCCGGGGGGCGCCGGCGGCGCTACACCTTGAAGCGCGAGACCTCTTTCATCAGGTTCTGGATGCCTGTCTGGTTCTTGCCGCTGAGATCGTGGACGTGATGGACCGCGGCGTTTATTTCGTCGGCGCCGGAGGCCATCTCGTTCACGCCCTGCGCTATTTCCTGCGTCGCCACCTCGAGCTTCTCGCTTTCCTGGATGACCTCGGTGGAGCCGCCGAGCATTTCGTGCGAGCCGCTGGTAACCTCGCGCGTGATCGTGTTCACGCTGCCGATGCCGGCGAGGAGCTGGTTGCTTCCGATTTCCTGCTCCTCCATTGCGCGGCGGATGGTGTCCTCCTGGTCGACGACGATTTTGACGGCGATGTCGATGGCCTCGAACTTGTCCAGCACGTTCGCGGTGGAGCGGTTGATCTTGTCGATGGAGCCCTTGATTTTCTGCAGCACGTCGCCGATGGTCTTGGACTGCTCGCCGGAGCTTTCGGCCAGCTTGCGGATTTCGTCGGCGACGACCGCAAAGCCCTTGCCCGCCTCGCCGGCATGCGCTGCCTCTATGGCGGCGTTCATCGAGAGGAGGTTCGTCTGGCTGGCGATGTTTTTCATCAGCGCGTTGATTTCCAAAAGGCCCTCGGACTCCTTGGAAATTTCCTGAATGTCGCCGGCCACCTCGCTAAGGCCCAGGCGCCCGACCTCGGAGGCGCCCTTGAGAATCTGCACGTTCTCTGCGTTGTTGACCAGCGTCCTTGTGACGGAGTTGATGTTCGCGACCATTTCCTCGACGGCGGCCGAGGCCTGCGCGACGTGCGAGCTTTGGCTGTCGACGTGGGAGTTGAGCTTGTTGATGTTGCCGACCACCTGCTCCATCGTCGCGTGGGTCTGGGTGACGCTGGCGCTTTGGCTGATGACGCGGCCCTTTATCGCCCGGATGCTCTCGGTTATCTGGTTCACCGAGCCCGCCGTCTCGCTCATGTTGTTGGCGAGATCGTGGCCGATGGAGTCAAGCGTCGCGGCTTCCTTTTTTATGGCGACGATGAGGCTCCTGATTTTTTCGAGCGTGAGGTTGAAGTAGCGCGAGAGGGCGCCTATCTCGTCCGCCGAATGCGACTCGATCCGCTTGGTCAGATCCCCCTCGCCCTCGGAAATGTCGCGCAGCGTGTTCGCGACTGCGACGATGGGCTTTGTTATGCGGCCCGCGACGACGAATGTGATCGCCGCGGCTATCGCGAGGATTATCACCGTGAAAATCAATGTGATAATCATTGTCTGGCGGATGGGCCTGTTGATTGCGTTCATGGGGATGCCAAGCATCAGCATCCAGTAGCTTTCCATCTCGGAGATGTGGATGGGGAAGTAGACGAGGAGCATGTCCGTCCCAAGTTCCGGGCAGAACCGGGTGAGGGTGATGGGCTTCCCGTTCTCGCCGCCGCCCAGCACGGCCCGCATCACGCGATCGTGCTGGTCGCCCAGGAGCGCTTTCTGATTGGCGCTGGTGCGGATGTTTTCCCTGACGCGCTCGTGGTTCCAGTAGGCGACGATGGCGCCGTCCTCCGAGAAGACGCCGGCGACGCCCTTGCCGTCGTACACCCTGCCCCTTATGTCGTCGACGATGTCCTGCATGTGGCTGATGTAGTTGATCCCGACCACGCCGACGACCCTGTCGGCTCTCTCGTTTATGATCGGGAACATGACGGCGACGACGGGAACCTCGCCGAAGCCGGCGATCTCGCGCCAGACCGGCGGCGCTATGCTGGGGGCCCTGCGCATGTTGGCGAGGTATCCCTGCCAGCCCTCGTAGCCGGCGGGCAGCAGGTCCAGGCCGCCGTACCTTCGCGTGTAGAAGAGCTGGAACTGGCCCAGCTCTGCGTCGCGGCCGTCGATCGCGCCCGGGTGCCACGCGGTCCAGATGCCGACGATCTGCTCGTTGCGCTGGATGATGCTGCGCAGGATGTCTTCGAAGGATCCCCTGCGCAGCTCCTCCTCGGTGCCCTCGTACTCGCCCAGAAGCTGCGCTATGACGTGCACGTAGTCCGAGAAGACCTGCACGCGCCGCTGTACCTCGATGGACTCGGCCCTGGCCAGCTCCATGGCGTAGCTGAAGGCCGTCTCGGTCTGCAGCCTGCTGGAGCGCGTTAGGGTGAACACCGACAGGATTAGCATGACGGTGAAAATCATGGCAAGGATGATGTAGGTCAGCTTGAATCGTAGGCTCATGGCAATTCTCCTCGTTGGGTTGCGGCTTGCGAGGGATTCCTCGGCGCATGCGCGTGCGCACGGCGCCGCTTGGCTGCGCGGCTTTTTCGCGCAGCGCGTTTGCGCGCGTGTCCTCTCGCTTACATATAAAATATGAAAATCGCCGGCGCAGTCAAGAAAAATCGCTCGAAATCGCGCGCGCCTGCGCTGCGGGCTCCGGCGCTCGGCTGCGCCAAGGGCTGCGCCAAGGGCGGCGCCGAGTGGCGGCGCCGGCGCCGGCTGCGGCGCTTGACATGGCGCCCCCCGCGCGCGCTTGACTAAGGGGCGATGATTGTTAGCGCGTCGAGGCGGACGGACATTCCCGCGTTTTACAGCGACTGGCTTTTCCGCAGGCTCGAGGAGGGGTTCGCGGTTTCGCGCAATCCGATGAACCCCCGCCAGATCAGGCGGGTCTCGCTGGCGCCCGAGGACGCCGGCTGCATCGTGTTCTGGACGAAGAACCCGGCGCCGATGATTCCGCGGCTGGGAAGGCTGGCCGGCCGCGGCTTTTACTTCCAGTTCACGATCACGCCCTACGGCCGGGACGTGGAGCCGCGCCTGCCCTGCGTAGGCAAGGCCGTCGATGACTTCAGGCGCCTCGCCGACATGCTGGGCCCGCATAGGGTGATCTGGCGCTACGACCCGGTTTTTGCCGGAGCGAGCTACGATGCTCGGCGCCACGCCGACGAGTTCGGCGCAATCGCCCGGGCGCTTCGGGGCTACGCGGAAAAGGCGGCGTTCAGCTTCATGGAGCCCTACCGGAGCGCGGCGCGCAGGATGGCGGCGCAAAGGCCTGTCAGGCTCGGCGCCGAGGAGAGGCTCGGGATCGCGGCGGCGCTGGCTGCCGCGGCGAGGGAGAACTCGATGGCGCTCGAGGCATGCGCGCAGGGCGCCGATTTTTCCGGGCTGGGCATCGGCCGCGCAAGGTGCGTCGACGGCGCCCTTGCCGATCGGCTCGCCGGCCGCCCGCTCGGCGCGAAAAAGGACAGGTCGCAAAGGCCCGAGTGCGGCTGCGCGCAGAGCGCTGACATCGGCGCCTACGGCACCTGCCCCGGCGGCTGCCTGTACTGCTACGCGACGCGCAGCCATGCCCTCGCGCTGGAAAAATCGCGGGGGCACGACGCGTCCTCGCCGCTGCTCGGCGGCCCCGCGCCGCCGACGAAGGAAGGCGCGGCGCCGGCAATGGAAGGCGCGGCGATGCGGGAGGGCGCCGCGGGGAAAGGGCCTGAGCTGCCAGGCGGCGGGCAGCTCGGGCTTTTCTGACCGGCGCCTGCGCCGCCTGGGGGAGGCGAGCCTGCTGATCCTGCGCCGCCGGCGCCTTTGCGGGGGCCCGTTGATTGTCTGCGAGGGGTCCATACCCCGCCATTCATGGCGGGCCCGTTGATTGCGTGCGCGGCTTCGTTGTACAATGGCGCGTGGTAGTTGCATCAATCGACATTCAGGGCGGCAAGGTCGTCCAGCTCAGGCAGGGCGCGGAGAAGGCGCTGGAAGGGGGCGATCCGCTGGAGCTGGCGGCCCGGTTCGACCGCTTCGGCGAGGTCGCCGTCATCGACCTGGACGCGGCCATGGGAAAGGGCTCCAACATGGGCCTTATAAGGCCTCTCCTGCGCGCCGCCGAGTGCAGGGTGGGCGGCGGGGTGCGGACGCCCGAGCAGGCGCGGGAGCTTGTGAGCCTCGGCGCGCGCAAGGTCATAGTCGGCTCCGGCGCGTTCCGCGTTCCGGGCGGCTTCGGCATCAACGCGGATTTCCTCGGCGCCATGTCGCGGAAGATAGGGCGCGAGCGGCTGGTCGTCGCCGTGGACGCGCGCGGCGGCGAGATCGTCGTTGACGGCTGGAAGTCTCAGACTGGGCTCGATCTTGTCGAGGCGGCGCGGGCGGTCGAGCCTTTCGCCGGCGAGCTTCTTTTCACCTGCGTCGAGCGCGAGGGCATGATGGAGGGCATCGACCCGGAGCCGGCGCGGAGGCTGCGCGAGGCTGTCGGCTGCCTTGTCACTGTCGCCGGGGGCGTTTCGTCGCTGGCCGAAATCGAGAGCCTGGCGGCGCTGGGCTGCGGGGTGCAGCTTGGCATGGCGCTTTACACCGGGAAGATAGGCCTGGCCGAGGCGTTCGCCGCGTCCCTCGACTGGAAGAAGGGGGGGGAGGGGGGGCTGCTTCCCGTCTTCGCGCAGTCTCCGGACGGGCAGGCGCTGATGGCCGGCTACGCGGACAGGGAGGCGCTTGCGCAGACGTTCGAGCGGGGCAATGTCTGCTTCCGCAGCCGCAGCCGCGGGAAGCTGTGGATGAAGGGCGAGTCTTCCGGCAACACGCTGGAGCTGGTCAGGATGCGCGCCGACTGCGACGGGGACGCGCTGCTGGCGACGGCGCGGCCGAAGGGGCCGGTCTGCCACACCGGCGCCTGGTCGTGCTTCGCGTCCGAGAGGCGCTTCACATGGGAGCTTTTGCAGGAGGTCGTCGGGGAGCGCCTGCGCAATCCGTCGCCGGGCTCGTACACGGCGACGCTCGACGGCGATCTCGTCCGCGAGAAAATCATGGAGGAGGCGCGGGAGCTTTGCGAGGCGAAGACGCGCGAAGAGGCCGTCTGGGAGGCGGCGGACCTCCTCTACTTCGCGACCGTGCTCATGGCCCGCGAGGGCGTCTCCGTCGCGGACGTCCTTGGCGAGCTTGACAGAAGGCGCAAAAAATGAGCGCGTTCTGGAACGGCCGCGCGCGGGGCCTTTCCCCCTACGTCCCCGGCGAGCAGCCGAAGGGCGGGCGGCTCGTCAAGCTCAACACCAACGAGAGCCCGTACCCGCCCTCGCCCAAGGCGATCGAGGCGATAAGGAAGGCAGCCTGCGGCGACCTGCGCCTGTACCCCGACCCGTCCTGCGCCGAGCTGCGCGAGGCCGTCGCTGAGCGCCACGGCGTCAGGCCCGGGCAGGTTTTCGCGGCCAACGGCTCCGACGAGGCGCTTGGCTTCGCGTTCGGCGCTTTTTTCGCCTGCGCGGGGGAAGGCGGCGCTTGCGGCGAGCGCGCCGGCGCGGGGAATGGCGGCGAAGGCTGCGCCAAAGGCGCCGGCGCAGGGGTGGG